>Ga0213863_10000771_pt1 | contig 23918 bp, 9 predicted proteins | sample PICome_8_FD_160128 | JGI IMG/M metagenome (GOLD analysis project Ga0213863, IMG submission 160128) | Coastal seawater microbial communities near Pivers Island, North Carolina, United States - PICO497 | ecosystem: Environmental > Aquatic > Marine > Coastal | place: USA: North Carolina | collected... | reverse complement strand
ATTCTGATTCTGATTGAAGACACCATCTGACGATGTTCTCTTTTTTCGTGGTCGAGAGTCGTGCACATCTCACATGTGAGGAAACGACGGTCGAAGAAGAAAATTTCGCGAATCGCGTTTTCCTCAAAAAACAACAAAGACTTTGACAGATTTGGTCTCCTTCTCGGACGACGATGGATCCTCCTCGTCCTCCTTCTTCTCTCCGAGCCGCTGCGAATACCAAGAGCAGTAGCAGTAGTAGTAACACCAACATCGCGTGCAAATTCTTCCTCGCCGGCGCGTGCGCGAAACCCGAGTGCAAGTTCTCGCACGATGCGAACGACGACCAACGCGCAACGACCTCGAGGTGTCCGTTTTATAAGAAAGGGAAGCAGAACAGTTGCACGTACGGGGATAAGTGTCGGTACGATCACTGCAACGACGATAACAACAACGCGTTGGGGACGATTCAGACGACGACGGCGACGGCGCGACGGGAAAACAGCAGCGGTGGTGGTGGTGGTGGTAATCTCGCGACGACGACGACGAGGATGAACACGAAAGCGCCGAGTTTTGTACCAACCTTTGGGACCGGAGGAGCGGCGTATTTGAGCCAGCAGATGCAAAGGACGAATCTCTCGGGGGGGTCGCAATCAACGTCGTCCTTTGCGGCGGCGTCTTCTTCAGTCGTCGCGGGCGGTGGTGGTGGAGCGAGCGGCGCGTGGCAAAACAGTTCGGTGGAGCACTTGCGCCGGAGCGGAACGACGGAGGAAGCCGCGGAAGAGTTCGGGGGAGACGGCGGGGACGATTGGGGGTACGAGGACGAGTATGGGAACTGGGTGAGCTTTAATACCGGGGAAGGAGAGGACATGGCGGATTTTGTAGCGGCGCAGTTACCGGACGATGACGATTTGTTCTTGGGGATGACGGCGAGTAGCGGCGATTTGCAGGAGTATCAACAACAACAACAACCACCACCACAACAACGACAACAACGCGTTACCGGTGGCGATGGATACGGGTACTACGATCAACAAGGCCAATGGGTCAACATCGAAGATCCGCAAAGTCAGGCGTTTTTAGAGCAGCAGTATCAGTTACAACAACAGCAGCAGCAGCAGCAGCAATATCATCACTTTCAACAACAACAACAACAACAACAACAACAACAACAAAGACAAGTTCCCAGGGACGTAAATGCCATGTTCCGCCCCCTAGAAGTAGGAAACGCGTCGGACCAATCGTACGATCAGCAAAGATCTTTTGATGCGCAAATTGAATGCTCTATATGCTTGGAAAGAGTCGCGGATGAATCTCGCCCGTTTTCGGCGAGACGGTTTGGTTTGTTGGATAAATGCGACCACAGTTTTTGCTTATCGTGTATTCGCGGATGGCGAGATGGTGGCGTACAAGGTAAAGAAGCTGGTGCGATCGCGACCGAACAGGCGAGAATGTGTCCGATTTGTCGCGTCAACTCTTTCTTTATCACGCCGAGCGCTCACTTTCCACGCACGCCGGAGGAGAAAGAAGAGATTTTGAAAAACTATTTGAGCAAAATGAAACAAATTCCGTGCAAGCATTACAACAACGGTCGCTGTCCGTTTGGGACGAGCTGCTTTTATTCTCACGGATCAGGAGAGGTCGATACTGGGGTGAGGAAAACGACGACGGCGGGGGAAGAGCTACACATTTTGACAACGCCGACTTTGGCGGATTACCTCGACGTTTCGAAAAAGGTAGGAGGAGGAGGAAGTCGATGAAGATCGATATGGCTCCTTCGAACACGAGGGAGATACTTGTATTCTAAAAACAAAAACAGTTGTACTACCACATTACATCAAAATACACGAAGACAAAGAACAGTTGTATTCATATCAAGTTTTTTCTTCTTTTGTAGCGTGATGTTTTTATGTATATTTGATTAAATAATGTGATTAAGTTAAGTTGTTTAAGTTGTTCGGTGACATCTCTCTAATATATTATTCCACGTGGTACGCCAAGTTTTGCCCCAACCACTTCTCAACGGTAGCCACGTCCATTCCTTTTCTCGAGGCGTATTCTTCCACTTGGTCCTTCTCAATCTTACCAACGTTGAAGTATTCTGCAGATTTACCGCCAAAGTATAAGCCAGACACAGAGGCCGCCGGCAGCATAGCGAAGGACTCCGTCAACTCGACGCCAATCTCTTCCTTACATTTCATCAAATCCCACATCGTGGCCTTCTCGGTGTGATCAGGTTGCGACGGATACCCCGGCGCTGGGCGAATGCCTTGGTACTTTACCTTCAACAAGTCATCAGCGTTGAGAGATTCATCCGGTGCGTATCCCCAGTGATCTTTACGAACTTGAGCGTGGAGTAATTCCGCGAATGCTTCGGCTAAACGATCAGCTAAAGCCTCCGCCATAATGTACGAGTAGTCGTCGTTGTTCTTTTTGAAAGACTGTGTCAACTTGTCCAAACCCAGACCAGCCGTGCAGACAAACATGCCGAGATAATCGGTAACGTTAGAATCTTTCGGTGCAATAAAGTCAGACAAAGCCATGTACGGTTCTTCAGTATCTTTTTCAGCTTGCTGACGAATCGTGTGGAACGAGCAGCGCTTGCCGGAAGCGGCGTCCTCGCCGTTGTAAACTTCGATATCGTCACCGACGGCGTTGCACGCGTAGAAAGCGAGCAAACCGTTCAATGTCAACTGTTTCTGGTTTTTCATTTGATCTAACATCGCGTTTGCCTCATCGAATAGCTTTTTCGCCTCCTTCCCGACGTTTTCGTCGTTGAAAATTTTCGGGTAGCCTCTGTTCGGGTATCGGCCTCTAAGTTGCCAGACTTGAAAGAATGGGTTCCAATCAATGTACGGGATCACGTCAGCAATCGGGACGTCCTTCAATGCCTTCGTACCTAAAAACTTCGGCTTTACTGGTTTGTGCTCCGCGGAGGAGAAATCTGGCAACGTGACCGACTCTCGCGCTTTCGCGAGGGATAAGTACTTTCGATCTTCGAGACCGGCGAAGAATTCCTCGCGCATCTCCTCGTACGTTTCTTTGATATCATCCAAAAACTCCGGACGTTTTGTCATATCCATGAGAGTTTGAGCAACTGGGACGGCTCTAGACGCATCGAGAACGTGAACGACACCGCCAGAGTACACTGGTGCCATTTTGACCGCCGTGTGCATCTTGGATGTCGTCGCACCACCGATGAGTAACGGAATCTTCAAACCAGCTTTTTCCATCTCTTTCCCAACTGTCACCATCTCGTCCAAAGATGGAGTGATGAGACCGGATAATCCGAGAATATCGGCGTTGTTTTCTTTCACGGCATCAAGGATAGTTTGGCATGGACACATCACGCCAATATCTATGACTTTGAAGTTGTTGCACCCCAAGACAACGGCGACGATGTTCTTCCCGATATCGTGCACGTCACCCTTCACAGTTGCAATCAAGAACGTCCCGGCACTAGAGCTCGAAGTATCGCCGGCTTCATCTTTTGCCGCCTGCATAAACGGAAGCAAGTGTCCGACAGATTTCTTCATTACTCGTGCTGATTTGATTACTTGCGGCAAAAACATTTTCCCGGCACCAAACAAATCCCCGACTACGTTCATGCCATCCATGAGCGGTCCTTCAATGATCTCAAGGCAGGATGCAAACGAACCAGACGTTCGGCACTCTTCGGTATCGGCGATGCAGAACTCATCGATACCATGCACGAGAGCATACTCGAGACGTTTACCGACTTTTTCGTTTCTCCAAGCCTTTCCGTTATCTTTCTTTTTCGCGGCACCGCCGGCAGCTTGGCCTTTGCGGCGGAGGTTGCACGGTCCAGATTTCGGGTCTAAAGTCGCCGCGAATTGAAGCATTCTCTCCGTCGCGTTCGAACATCGGTTCAACAAAACGTCCTCGATGTACTCCAAAAGCTCCTTGTCGATATTCTCGTAAACATCTTCTTCAACCTGAGCGGCGTTGACGATACCCATATCCATGCCGGCTTTGCACGCGTGGTACAAAAACGCCGAGTGGAATCCTCTTCGAACAGGCTCGTTCCCTCGAAACGAAAACGCCAAGTTCGAAACGCCACCAGAAATCTTACATCCAGGGCACAAACGCTTAATCTCACGCGTCGCGTTGATAAAGTCAACCGCGTAGTTGTTGTGCTCTTCCATGCCGGTACCGATGGTAAGAATATTCGGGTCAAAGATGATATCTTGCGGGTTGAAGCCAACCTCTTCGACGAGTAACTTGAACGCTCGGCAACAGATGCGAACCTTCTCCGCTTCAGTAGCCGCTTGACCCTCCTCGTCGAATGCCATGACAACCACCGCGGCGCCGTGCGCCTTGACGAGAGCCGCATCCTTCAAGAATTGATCTTGACCAGCCTTCAAAGAAATAGAGTTCATGATGCATTTACCTTGCGAACACTTCAAACCAGCTTCGACGACATCAAATTTACTCGAGTCGATCATAAACGGCACTTTAGAAGCATCCGGCTCAGAAACTAACAAATTCACAAACTTAGTCATCGCGGATTTACCGTCGATTAAACCGTCGTCCATGTTGATGTCAATCACGTGCGCACCATTTTCAACTTGCTTCAACGCAATCGCCAAAGCTTTCTCGAAGTTACCATCAACGATAGCCTTCTTGAAGATGCTCGAACCGGCAACGTTGCACCTTTCGCCCAAGTTGATGAACGATTTGCGCATGTCCTTCTCGTTTGGCTCGTAGTTAAACGGCAACAAACCGGATAAACGCATTTGCTCCGGAACGTCGTGGCGTTGTCTTGGTTTGTACTTCGCCCCGAGTTCGGCCAAACTCGCAATGTGCTCAGCCGTAGTCCCACAGCATCCACCGATGGCGTTCAATAAGTTTTTCTCAAAGAACGTCTCGCAATCCTTGGCCATTTCTGGACCTTTTTGATCGTAGCCGCCCATGGCGTTTGGCAAACCGGCGTTCGGGTAAGCAAAGACCCAGCAATCCGCGCATTTCGACAAGTTGTCAATGTACGGAACCATATCTTGAGCACCCAAGGCGCAATTCAAACCAATCGCGATCGGTTTCGCGTGCGAAACGGAGTTCCAAAACGCCTCGTTCGTTTGACCGGACAAAGTACGGCCAGAGTTATCGACGATGGTACCGGAAACGAAAACCGGGATTTTCTTTCCCCAGTTTGCGAAGTACTTGTTCACCGCAAACAAAGCCGCTTTGGCGTTCAGCGTATCAAAGATAGTTTCCACCAAAAGAACATCCACGCCACCTTCAATCAACGCCTCCGTTTGCTCGTAATACGCTTCGACAATCTCATCAAAAGTACACGCGCGAAACGCCGGGTTCTCCACAGACGGACTCACCGACAACGTACGATTCGTCGGGCCAATAGCACCAGCCGCAAACCTCGGCTTAGACGGATCCTTCTTAGTGAACTCAACGCAGCATTCTTTGGCCAACTTCGCCGCCGCGACGTTGATGTCCCAAACGTCTTGTTTCCTATCCAAAGCGTAATCCGCCTGAGAAATCATAGTCGCGTTGAAAGTGTTCGTCTCGATAATATCAGCACCAGCCGCCAAGTACGCAGAGTGAATCTCCTTGATAACATCCGGTCGAGTCAAAACCAAAATATCGTTGTTGCCTTTCAAATCGTTCTCGTGGTCTTTGTACCTCTCCGCACGGAAATCCTCCTCCTTTAACTTGTACGCTTGAACGGACGTTCCCATCGCGCCGTCGATGATCATGACCCGCTCAGACATGATTTTATCGATAACCGCAAACGCGTCGGACTTGGGAAGTGGATCCACCCACTTCTTGTACGTCGGAACCGGCGGTAACGTCTTTGGATCTGGCGGGGCAATTTTATTCTCCTTGGAATAGTTTTGTCTCGGATCGGCTTCGAATTTTGGCGCAGCCGGTTCTTGACCGAGTCGGCGAAGTTCGCACGGCCCAGACTTAGGATCCAAAGTTGCAGCAAAATCGAGCATTCTCTCCGTAGCATCCTCGCGGCGATTCAACAAAACGTCCTCGATGTACTCCAAAAGCTCCTTGTCGATATTCTCGTAAACATCTTCTTCAACCTGAGCGGCGTTGACGATACCCATATCCATGCCGGCTTTGCACGCGTGGTACAAAAACGCCGAGTGGAATCCTCTTCGAACAGGCTCGTTCCCTCGAAACGAAAACGCCAAGTTCGAAACGCCACCAGAAATCTTACATCCAGGGCACAAACGCTTAATCTCACGCGTCGCGTTGATAAAGTCAACCGCGTAGTTGTTGTGCTCTTCCATGCCGGTACCGATGGTAAGAATATTCGGGTCAAAGATGATATCTTGCGGGTTGAAGCCAACCTCTTCGACGAGTAACTTGAACGCTCGGCAACAGATGCGAACCTTCTCCGCTTCAGTAGCCGCTTGACCCTCCTCGTCGAATGCCATGACAACCACCGCGGCGCCGTGCGCCTTGACGAGAGCCGCATCCTTCAAGAATTGATCTTGACCAGCCTTCAAAGAAATAGAGTTCATGATGCATTTACCTTGCGAACACTTCAAACCAGCTTCGACGACATCAAATTTACTCGAGTCGATCATAAACGGCACTTTAGAAGCATCCGGCTCAGAAACTAACAAATTCACAAACTTAGTCATCGCGGATTTACCGTCGATTAAACCGTCGTCCATGTTGATGTCAATCACGTGCGCACCATTTTCAACTTGCTTCAACGCAATCGCCAAAGCTTTCTCGAAGTTACCATCAACGATAGCCTTCTTGAAGATGCTCGAACCGGCAACGTTGCACCTTTCGCCCAAGTTGATGAACGATTTGCGCATGTCCTTCTCGTTTGGCTCGTAGTTAAACGGCAACAAACCGGATAAACGCATTTGCTCCGGAACGTCGTGGCGTTGTCTTGGTTTGTACTTCGCCCCGAGTTCGGCCAAACTCGCAATGTGCTCAGCCGTAGTCCCACAGCATCCACCGATGGCGTTCAATAAGTTTTTCTCAAAGAACGTCTCGCAATCCTTGGCCATTTCTGGACCTTTTTGATCGTAGCCGCCCATGGCGTTTGGCAAACCGGCGTTCGGGTAAGCAAAGACCCAGCAATCCGCGCATTTCGACAAGTTGTCAATGTACGGAACCATATCTTGAGCACCCAAGGCGCAATTCAAACCAATCGCGATCGGTTTCGCGTGCGAAACGGAGTTCCAAAACGCCTCGTTCGTTTGACCGGACAAAGTACGGCCAGAGTTATCGACGATGGTACCGGAAACGAAAACCGGGATTTTCTTTCCCCAGTTTGCGAAGTACTTGTTCACCGCAAACAAAGCCGCTTTGGCGTTCAGCGTATCAAAGATAGTTTCCACCAAAAGAACATCCACGCCACCTTCAATCAACGCCTCCGTTTGCTCGTAATACGCTTCGACAATCTCATCAAAAGTACACGCGCGAAACGCCGGGTTCTCCACAGACGGACTCACCGACAACGTACGATTCGTCGGGCCAATAGCACCAGCCGCAAACCTCGGCTTAGACGGATCCTTCTTAGTGAACTCAACGCAGCATTCTTTGGCCAACTTCGCCGCCGCGACGTTGATGTCCCAAACGTCTTGTTTCCTATCCAAAGCGTAATCCGCCTGAGAAATCATAGTCGCGTTGAAAGTGTTCGTCTCGATAATATCAGCACCAGCCGCCAAGTACGCAGAGTGAATCTCCTTGATAACATCCGGTCGAGTCAAAACCAAAATATCGTTGTTGCCTTTCAAATCGTTCTCGTGGTCTTTGTACCTCTCCGCACGGAAATCCTCCTCCTTTAACTTGTACGCTTGAACGGACGTTCCCATCGCGCCGTCGATGATCATGACCCGCTCAGACATGATTTTATCGATAACCGCAAACGCGTCGGACTTGGGAAGTGGATCCACCCACTTCTTGTACGTCGGAACCGCGCTCAACCCGCTCGTCTTTGCCGCAATTTGTGGATACTTCTCCTCGTACGTCATCTCCGCCTCGGGGTCGATCGGTTCTTCCCAGTCTCTCAAGTTCATCGCTTTCAAAGCGTACGAACCTAAAATCCCAACCGGAATGGACAAGACCGCCATCGCCGCCAAGACGATCGCGAGGAGTAAAATCGCCGGCGCGAGACCGAGAATATACAACGTCGCTTTTTGCGGATCGCGCTTCATGAGGTTCAGCGCTTTCTGGTAGTTCACCTTCGCGGAGACGAGAGGTAACTTCGCCATCTTTTCTCTCTCTCTTTACTCTTTAAAAATGAATATAAACGAACTAGTTCGCAACAAACCTCTCTCTCTCTCTCTCTTTTCTCCGGGGTTTTCGTCTCGACGTGTCCAAACAACAACGCGTAAAACGTCTCGCTCGATGTGTGAAGAAGCAAATCCCGATGGGTTTCTGAACGATGGGTTATCCGGAAACGACGGCCACGAAACGACAAAAAAACCCTAAACTCTAGTTTTGTTTTTTTTCCTCTTCTTGTGTTTTTTTTACAGAGAGAGGAGGACTTGAGGCACGATGTGGGTGGTGGCAACTCTTTATATAGAGTAGTACTTTAGGCGTACGTAATAATGGCAGAAAAGGAGCACTTTGCGTCGCGTGTTTTCACAAAAAAGCGCCAATATTTACCACGCGTCTATTTTCTTCCTTCCTCTTCCGATGGGCGCGACTTGTTTCGCTTGCTCCAATCGTTTCTTTTGGAACTTTTGCTGCCTCTCTCGAAAGATGTGCGGGATATCCTTCCCGGTTCTTTTCATTTCTTCCTTGTAGGAGGATAAAACCGCTCGGACGTCGGCGACGCCGAGACGAACTATGGATTCTAGAAACGGCATGAGGTCGAGCAATGCGGTATCGGTCGAACCGTCTTCGTATCTCCAAGGCTGAATCGGAATGACGTTTTCCGGGTTCATCTCCGCCGATTTTGGTTTCGAACTTATGTACAATACTCTCTCCATATCCCTGTTTAACTTGGATAAATCTCTTATGTATTCTCCGTGTTTATATTGCGCCGATTCTCTATATAAACGGTGCGTGACGTACCGTTTTGGGTCCAACCGTTCTAAAATCGGCTCACCGTATGTCAAGAGTTGGTCGGTGAATACAACCATCTCGTAAAATTGCGCCAAGTGCTCTAAAAACGGATCCACTCCCGGTCGCTTAAACACTCGCCACCCTCTCTCTCTGTTCCAATTCGAGTTAATCAAGGTGTCGTCCAAATCCAAAACTAAAGTGTGAGGAATATACATCGCGTCCGGAGGATGGTCCGGCAACAACTTATCGCTAATCGGGTCTAAATAATGGCTCGATTTCTCATCGATAAACTGGCGAAACTCCAGCAAATATTCCGCGAACCGTTGCGCTCCCGGTACCGCGATTTCTTTCTCAAAATCTTTCCCCTTCACTTTCTTCTCCAACTCTTCGGTCGTTTGCACGTAATACGACGCGCCGGCTACGGCGGCTACCGCGGTGGCGCACACCAGCGCCACCGCCGAGAGGAAATCAAAAGCTTGACCAATGGGACCTTTCGGTTTCGCATTCGCCGGATTATCCGGGTCTGGGTCTTCTTCTTCTCCTTCTTCTTCTTCTTCGAGAATCGTCGTCGATGACGACGACGACGACGACGACGACGATGGCGACGACGTCATCGTCGTCTTTGCTCTCCGCTTATGATCATGATGATGATGATGCTGATGATGAAATTCTCTCTCTAAAAATGTTCTCGAACAATAATGTTGGCTCGCCGCCGTCGTTGAAGAAGAAGAAAAACTCCGTCGTCGCCGCGCGTTCGAATAATTAGACGAAGACGCGATGGGAGCAGCGGAAGGAGACCCCCCGTCCTCCTCCGCGAAAGCAACCCCGTCGCGCCTCCTCCACCGCGGAGTGTGACGCGCGTTCGTCGTCTTCACCGAAGAAGAAGAAGAAGAATCAGAGCGCAAAAATTCTCCCCCGACGGGGATGGAAGATGAAGAAGAACAAGAACAAGAATGCATCTGGACGATGGACGCGAGGAGACGCCTCCTCGCGCCTCGTCGCATCATCATCATCATCTCTCTCTCTCTCTCTTATCCTCTTTCTGTGCGCAAAAGTCTTCCGTGGTATTCGTGCCGTGCAGAAAAGCAAACTTTGAGGCGTTCTGGAGCGTTTCCCGCTCGTTTGGAATGGAGAAAAAAGCAGAGGTTTTAAATTCACTCTCTTTGTCGCCACTTTCTGAGACGCAGAGAGAGAGAGAGAGAGAGCGCGCGCAAACGATCGACGACTTCATACCGGCGACGCTCGTAACGGTCGCGAGAAGGAGGCGCCGTTTTCTGCGTTTCTCTGAGAGAGAGAGAGCGAGAGAAAGAAAGTGAATTGAACGAAGAACGCTCTCGGGAAAGTGCGCGAGATGGGGAACAACAACAGCACGCAGAACAACACCACCCGAGGAGGAGGAGGGCAAGAGGAGAACGACGACACCTCTTCCCTCGAGGGCGCTTTTTCGCAAGGCGGTGGGTCGAGTCATCACAGCACGTACGAACACGGACCGGTGACGCAAACCGTACCGATCCCGGGCGCGCAAAGTTCGCACCTGAATAACATCACCGGTGGGGGGTTTGGAGGCGGGAGAGGAGGAGGAGGAGGAGAAGCGCTGGAACCGGCGCTGGTGCCAGTCGCCATCACGTGTGCGTCCTGTTTTTCGCCCCGTTCGTCAGAGTTTAGTATGCGACGTTCGTTTTATCGAAGTCGTCGTTTACCTCGTCGTCCTCTTCGTCAGGGGGGAGGAGGTGTTTTTACCCTAGATGTGTCTTTTGTGTTCGCGAGCGGTCGGTACGGACGACGCGCTTCGGCCGATGCGGTTTTTCAAAAGGATGCGTTTACTCTCGTTCTTAATTCTTCTCGTGTTCTTTTTACTCACGCTCTCGCATCTCTCTCTCTCTCTCTCTGTGTCTACCCTTCGCGCATTTTTAAAACGAACAGGGACGCAAGGCGGTTCGGTCGTGGAAGTGGAAGGCTCCTTCGACGGATGGCAAACGCGGACGCAGCTCCATCGGTCTGGGAATAGAGAGTTTTCGGTGATTAAATCGTTTCCACCTGGGGTGTATCAGTATAAATTTATCGTCGATGGAGAGTGGATGTACGCGCCGGATCAGCCGGCGATGTACGACGAGATGGGGAACGTGAACAACGTGTTGGAGGTGCAAGAGTACGTGCCGGAAATTTTAGATAATTTGGACCATTTCGCGGTACCGAGTAGTCCGAAGGAGAGTTACGACGATTATTTGTTTTACGGGGAGGATTTTAGTAAAGAACCGCCGGCGATGCCGCCGCAGTTGAAGTTGACGTTGTTGAATATGCCGCCGATTCCGTACGCGCCGAATTTGTTGCCCAGGCCGCAACACGTGGTGTTGAATCACGCGTACGTAGATCAGAGTAAGGCGAACCAAGGATTGAGCGTGATTGGAACGACGCATAGATATAGAGCAAAGTACGTAACGATAGTGTTAATGAAATCCTCGAACTCTCAAGATTGTTGATGACGAGGGGATTGATTTAGTTTTTGTATTTGAAAGTTTTAGCACACAACACAATTTTTTCCACTAGACGCATTCCGCATTTTTGCATCGTTCCGCGCATTCGTCCGAGAACTCGTACACGAAACCAGACGCATCGTTTGGGCACGTCCAACCTTCGTTCGCGAAGAACGATTCACCTGTTACTTCGTCGATTCGTTCCTTAAAAAACGCGTGCTTCTCAATCCGCGCAACGTCCAAACGGCGATCGGGGGTCCACTGTAAAAGCCTTCGAATTAAACGAAGCGCCCAGGCGTTGGGTAATCCAAGTCGCAGCGGGTCGCGGAGCTTGATTCTTCGCATGATATTTTCTTCGAGACAAGCGCCGGAATACACGCTACCGTTACCGCGGTTATCGATATCTTCCTTATCATCTTCGCTCTGTTCTTCGTTTGATTCGCCAGGACGAGGATACTTCGCGTCGTCTCGAACGCTCGATTCAACGCCACTGTTTACGCCAAAGTTAGCGTAGGACGGCGCAATACACATAGATAGCATTGCTCTAATTCTGTTATATGCCAGTCGTGTTTCCGCGCTCGCGTCGCGCAATGAATCGTCCCGTCGTAATCGCTCTCGCTTGCCGGCATCGCTCGTCGTCGCGAAACCGTTGTCGTCCCAAACGCGTGAAGTTCCTAGAGCTAAAACCTCCAAGTATACAATCCCGAGCGACCACGCGTCATACATTTTATACTTCTTAATATCAAACGACGAGAGCGTGTGATGCTCGGGGTGTTGATTTTTCGCGCGAAATAAAGACTCGGGAGGTGCGAAATCAGGCGTTTCTTGATCCGAGTTCGGCCCGAGCGGACCGAACAACGTATCGAAGGATCCCGCATCCACCGCAGATCCAAAGTCGCCTATGCGCACATCGCTAACCGCGACCGTCGAGGAAAAAAGGGCGGAGGAGGACGGAGGAGTTCCGGTATTGCCGTTTTCAAATGCTATGAAAACGTTCGCAGGCTTGATGTCGCGATGCGCCACGTTCGATTGGTGAACTTTCGCAACACCGCGCGCGATTTCGAGCAAAATTTCACGCAAAGCATCTCTTTGGGGGAAAGAAGTAGGCGCCGTGGAAGCGTTTTCATCTCTCGAGCTACCCGAAGTTTCATTCTGGCGTGCATTAAGAATCTCGTTTCTCGTTCTTCTCCCGTTTTCATCGGCAATTTTGCGCTGCTCGATCCACCACTCTGACGGTCGCAACATTCCGCCTTGACCTTCTTCGTACATCAATCGATCCAACGAAGTTCCTTCGTCTCTAAACGCTAACCATAACTCCTTTTCTTCGGAAGATGACGAATCTGACGTTGTCGTTGTCGTTTCGAATGCGCGATGAAAACGAGCGACATTTGGAGTTACGTCACAAAATAAATTTCCAAAGTACATTTCTCGGCTTCCAGATCTCCGCACATCGTCTCCTCTTTCGACAAATATGCGTTTAATGACGAAAGAAGAACTCGCATCATTCTCTTCGAAATCGCTCGAATCGCTCTCCAGACTCTCATCATTTGCGCTCGTGCGACATTGTGGCGTGAGTGTGCCGACGTCGAAAGCTGTCGCTCGCCACACTTCACCAAAATGACCTTTTGCGAATACTCTTTTACGGTTCGAGCGCGTAGTATCTTCGCGTTGCGCAGGTGTCGATGTAGGTACGAGCACGACATCCTCTTTCAACTCTCTTTCTTTCTCTTCTTCTTCCACTGGTGCCGTTGAGAAGAATACGGAGGATATGCCGCTCTTCGCGCGAAGCCACCAATTCGAAAGAACTCCATCGGGAGGCGGCGTTTCCACTTTCATCGCGGCTCTTTTTCTGTGCTCGCGCGAGGAAGCTGGCGCAATCATGAGCATTGCAAACGCTTTATCCGCGTCTGTCAATTTGATCATTTGTTTTTGCGCTTCTCCCACACTGTTTCCCTCGGGCAATGCGCCGGATGCCGAAGAAAAATAGCTTCCATCAAAGTCAAAATATTCGCCGTATTCGTATAAATCAGCGTTCCAAGGAATTTCTATGGCCTCTGAATAGGACTGGTATCCTTCGCCTCCCACGATATACTTTTGCACGATGTCTGATCCTACTCTTCCCTCTCTCTTGTCCCCTTCGTTGCCGAGCAAGACACCGTCGTGATAATTCTTTATTGGACCGTTACTCAATGCGACGATTTCGTTCAACCGAAAGGCGTTGGCGATTACCGCACCGGGTTTCGGGTCGATTGAAAAAATGCGGCCGTCGTTCCGGCGCCGATCGGCAACCGTGAGGCGGTTTGCGTCCGCTTCTTCATTTTCGGCGCGTGATGTTTCGATCTTAGCGTACACGATCTCTTCTTGTTCTTCTTCTGAATTTAACGGTATAGGCTCTTCCGCGACATCTGGGAACTTAATGGCTGCTACCGCTACGTTGTCTTTGCTTCCCATCGCGATTGCCATTTCACACGTCAATCGAGCGTTCTTTGCCATATCGATATTTTCTCCAAAACTTCGGATGTCCGCCCACGCTTCTATTGGAAATACCTTTTCATCTGGTTCGAGCTCGACTTCGCCGTCGACTTTCAATTCCACCAGATCGCTGTTGAATATATCATTCTCTGGCGGTTGTTCGTTACTATTGAACGCCTCGTCGTCCTCCGGACTCGTTTCATGCTCCTTTGCCTTCGCGTCTTTGATAGCATTCATCCGATTTGGCACCGGTTTCAATGCAATCGTTGACGTTTCTAAACGAGATCGTCTTCGTTTAATGCGTCTTCTCACGGTGGCCGTGTCCACATCTCCAAATAAAATCTCGCACAGTTCGTTCATGAACTGTCCGCTTTCCCCCTCGTCTTCTGCTTTTTCGATGACGCCGTCCGACACGAGAACGATGCCGCGTATTCTTCTTCTCGCCCGACTCTTTCTCTTTGGAATCGGCGAGGACGATGGAGAAGAAGAAACAGACAACGAATCCTTCTCTCCATTTCCGCTACTACCTTCTCGTCTCCTTTTTCTAATTTCTTCCGCGCGTTCGCGAGGATTACTCGCGTATTCTAAACCCCTACCGCTACCGCTACTACTCTCTTCCTTCTCCCCCTCCTCATCCCACCTCTCCGCGAATTCCTCAAAACGCACCGTCCTTGTTTCCGCTTTTGCTCCGCCAACCCCTCGGCTTTCAAAATCCCCCAACGCCCGGGTGACCAAAATCCCCTCCGCTCGGTCCCCGGTCACGACGCCGCCCATCTTCCTTACCCTTTCCGCTTCCTCCAAACTCGCTTTCACCGTGTGATCCCTCGTGATTACCTTTGCCTCGTTTCGAGTGCTTTCACACGCGTACGCTCTCGAATCTCCAACCCACGCGAACGAGGCGCGCGACAAATCGGGAGGAATCAGAGCGACCAACGCCGTCGATCCGCCAACGCGCAAACCATCCCCCGCCGAAGCGTCTGGGTTGGCGCCATCCGTCATCTTCCTCTCGATGGTCTCGTGAACGTCTCGCAACGCCATCTCCAACGCCCGTCGTTCCCTTCTTTCTTCCATCTCCACGTTACCATCATCGTCGCCCGTCGTGCTCATCTCACCCTTCGCAGAATAGTCCTCGTCCTTCATAAACCGTCCTTCCTCTTTCTCGAAAAGTCTCCCCTCCACGCTCTCCGCGACGAGTTTCCTCGCCTGCGAGCTCACGAAGCGTCCGTCGTGTCCATCAAACACCGCCGCGACCAAAAACTGCTTTTTACCAACCCCCATTCTTTCTCCTCCCTCTTCTTCGAGTTCCCTCGGTGCTTCTATTGTAGCGCACAGCGTTTCGTCCTCGTTGGACGCGCGTCGACCTTTCGCGTTCGCGTGGAAACATCTCGGGACTTCTTCATCTTCTTCTTCTTCTTCTTTGTTGTTGGTGTTGTTAGGGGATGCGATGCCGTTGACAACAACAACAACAACACAACACAAACACAGAATGAAAACACGCCACCACGCGAGATGATGCGACGACCGCATGGTCGCTTCTTCGCAGCAACACTCGCTCGGCCTCTTTTTCGTCCTTTTTGCGGAGGAGAGCTTTTACGCGTGCCGTGTGTTTGCGCGTTTGCGAGTTTCTTTTTTATAGGGGAAATTCAAAGAGATACGAATGCCTCATTTTTCTACGCGCGCAACGAACACTCGCGACGAGAGAGAGAGACGTACTAAGAAAACGAGAGATACACAGATGGTGCGACAAAAGAATCCGCACCCGAAACGCGCGGAAAACGCGAGGACGGTGGTGGTCGCGAGCGACAGAGAGGAGCGAGAAGCGCGAGAGTTTCGAGAAGAAGAAGAAGAAGAACGAGTGTTGTGTTTGAGAATACCTGATTATGATGATGATGATGATGATGAGATGGACGAACAGATACGAGAAGAAGAGATGACTACGACTAAAGGAGTGAAGAGAAAGAGAACGCAACAACATGAATGCGATGTTTGCGAGAAGGTGTTTCAATATCCATCCAAGTTGGCCAGACACATGCGTATTCACACGAACGAGAGACCGTACGAGTGTGATGTGTGCGATAAAGCTTTTCGTGAATCTGGTCATTTGCAAACTCACATGCGTATTCACACGAACGAGAAACCGTACGAGTGTGATGTGTGCGAGAGGTCTTTTCGTCATTCTAATGCTTTGAAAGATCACATGCGTATTCACACGAACGAGAAACCGTATGAATGTGATGTGTGCGAGAAACGTTTTCGTCAATCGGGTGATTTGAAAAGCCACATGCGTACGCACACGAACGAGAGACCGTACGAGTGTGATGTGTGCGATAAAGCTTTTCGTGAATCTGGTGATTTGAAAAAGCACACGCGTACTCACACGAACGAGAGACCGTATGCATGTGATGTGTGCGATAAAGCTTTTCGTACATCTAGTCATTTGAAAAGGCACGCGCGTAACGTTCATTAGCTCTTTTAGTTTTAGTTATACTACAGTCAAATGTATTCAAGAGTAAAAACAACAGAAAAATTCCCCCCGCTTCTTCGCCCGCATACACAAAAGCAAAAACTTCCGCGACGACGACGACGACGACGAGCAGATGCCGTCGTCTCGCGCCCTGTTCGAATCCGGCGTCCTCCTCTGTTTCCTTCTCGCGTTCATCTCGCTCGTTTCCGAGGGCCAGTTTGCCGCGTTGTACGGTAAGAATGGCCTCGTCCCTTTGAAACAGTTAAACGACGAGGGGCTGTTATTCTCATCGATATCGTCTTCAGATAATGTTGATTCAGCAGCAGCGCAGGGAAGAAGTTTCGCGGCGCTTTATCGCAAGACGTTCGATTTGATGCGAAAGACAAACTATAACGTCGTCTGGTTGGCTGCTTCGTTGCGGTTTCACTCGTACGAGAAATTCATGGAATGCGTTTTGTATCTAGGGGTCACGCTGACATTTTATTGGTTGATGGTGGATGGACGAGGAAGAGGAGGAAGAGGCGGCGGCGGGAGAAGAAAATGGTACCATTTCGCGTTCTTGGTTTGGACGTACGGGTCGATGGTGGATATTGGAGACGCGTTTCTCTCTTTTCAGTGGGATGTTTTACTCTTGGAGTGCGGGATCGGATGCGCGGTTGGCGCTGTGTTATTTCCACCGAGGAAGAGGACGAGTTCGGTCGAGGAGGAGAACGAGGACGCGCAATATGCGTGGATCCCGCGAGCGATTCTGTACAAATTGATGCTGATGAGCGGCTGCGTGAAAATTCAATCGAAGTGCAAAACGTGGTTAAAATTAACCGCGTTGGAGTATCACTTCGCGACGCAGCCGTTGCCGACTGGGTTGTCTCGATTGATTGCCAACGGGGTGAGTCCGAGGTACAAGAAGATTGGCGTGGCGTTGACGTACGTCGCGGAAGGACCGATGGCGTTTCTGATCGTCGCGCCGACAAAAATGGCGAGAAGAGCAGCGTGTTTAGGGCAGATTTTGTTTCAGGTTGGCATTATATTGAGTGGGAACTACGCGTATTTCAATCTTTTGACGATCGTGTTATCGATGGCGAGCTTCGCCGGCGGCGAGAGGAAGGTGGTGAAGACGGTCGACGAGAAAGAAGAAGATAAAGGTAATGATGGAGAAGCCGCTCGCACGCTCGAAAAGAACAAAGCAAAAGCCTTGCCCGTGTTGCAACACTCGATGGCTATGATTGCGACGCATCTCTCGCTTCTGTTTTTCATTATATGCACGGTGAACATGTTTGCACCGGGTAAAGATGGCGTGAAACTTCGCGCGTCCTCGAAGAATGTGAATAAACGCTTGACAAAGTTCCTCGACGTCGCAGTTCCTGTATCGAGAACGTATTTGATTTTAATTGCCGTACCTTTGACGTATGCATATCGCGGTTTTCTGGCGAAAGCAACGAAGAAGGAAAAAGAAAATAACGAAGAGAGTTTTAAGATTTTCACGTTGCGGAGATGTCGCGACGTTTTGTTGATGGCGTACTTGCTCGTCGTAACGGCGCCGATGCGTGAGATTGCGCCGAACAAACAAATTGCAAAGGCGCATCCTTTGCTCCGGGCCAACGCTGAGTTTCTCGATACGGCGACGAGCTCGATACAGCGACACATGCCAACGCCTCTGAGACGCATTTCTTCCGGATATGGATTGTTTCGCTCGATGACCGGGGTCGGCGAAGACGGAAAAGTTGCGCGCCGCGAAATTATTTTCGAGATTGCGCCCGACGCCGACAAAGTCGAGGATGTGGAATGGACCGAACTCACGTTTAAGTATAAGCCGGGCAACGTGAAAAAACGTCCGTCATTTGTAGCACCTCATCAACCGAGATTGGATTGGCAAATGTGGTTTGCAGCTTTAAGAGGCGACGGCGTCTTTCAAGATGCCCGTTACCGGTGGTTTTCAATGTTTATCATTCGCATATTACAAAAGTCGCCAGAGGTTTGGAAAATATTAGACCCGTCCATGCAAAAGCACATGAATGCGACGACCTATCTGAGAATATCGATGTTTGAGTACGATTTCGCGCCGAAAAAAGAAGAAGGCGATGATGTTTACGTGCGGAAGAATCTCGGCGAGCTACTGCCGCCAACGCATCTCGGATCCCCTGAAATTGAGGGACTCCTAAACATGGCTGGACCGATAGATTACGAAAAAGAGACGCCCGCGTTATTAGAAATTCCAGATGTGGATGCCGTCACGTTTGTTGTGAGCGTTATGGCTGTCATATTTGCTTCGCACGTTTTTTACAACTCTAGGAGAAAGAGAAATAGAAGAAGAAAACTAAAGGTGAGTTAAACTTTATATAGATAAGAAAATAAAATAGAGGGTTGTTGAAATCAAATATGCGAGACAGTAAAAGTAGAACAAAGGTTGTCGTGATTCAACCTCCGCTCGTCGCAAGTCGTCGCTGAAACCAGTTTTATGTTGGCTAAATTTTGAGGGATATCGAGCATTCTTTGAGCGCCTCGGATCCTAGATACATCAGCCGAAAAAGAAAAAAAACAAGAGAAGGAAAACATTTTAACTCGCTCGTACCTTAGTGAGTTTACTTCATCCCTCTCGGGGAATCTCCTCCGATGCTCATTTTTGCCGGCGAAGTCATCATCACCATCCCTCCGGGCGACCGCGGGACCTTTGGAGAATCACTCCCTCCTCCACCGCCACCGCCAGATTCATTCTCTCCGCTAAATTCTACATGTTTCTTTGCTAATATCTCCCGAATCATCTCGTCGCTCTCGTCGCACAACTGCGTCGCCAACCTCGGATCTCTCGAAGGTAACGAACTCCTCGTCGGCTTACACTCGCTATAATATACCCCTGGAGGTAACCCACTATTCGTCAAACACAACAAAACCGTCGCCGAAGCTACTTCTACGCTGACCTTTGTAAACGGCGCCACCAACGAGTGTACGATAGATCCTCCGAAATATTCCCCAAACTGTTTCGACAACTCCTCGCCAAACTGCCCTGGATTCACCGCAAACGCTCTCACGCCATTCACCGTTTCCGAAATTCTCCACGCGTGTAAAATTGGACACAATTTCGATTGTCCGTAACTGTTAATCGCTGAATACCCATACGAGCTATTTAAATTCTCAAAATCAATCCCTCGACTCGGTTTCGTCGTCCCTCTTCGCACTCGATACGACCAATGGTGCGCGTTGCTCGACACCAACACCACCTTCCCGTCGTTTCCGGCAACCGCCGCGGTCCTCGTCAACTCGTCGCTCAAAAACGACACCATGGCGTAGTGACTCAGATGGTTAATCGCGAAGTGCGTCTCCACCCCGTCCGGTTTCGTCAACGCAAACGGTTGCACGACCACCCCCGCTAAGCACAAAATCCCATGCAAAGGCAACGCTAACTTTTGAAACTCTCGGCAAAAAGACTTCACCGAGTGCACCGAACTCAAATCGCACTTCAATATCGTCACTTCTTTCATCGTTACCTTCTTCTTCTTCTTCTTCTTCTTTGGCTTCTCCTCGTCCGCCTCTTTCTCTTCGTCCTTTTCTTCTTCATCCTCATCCTCATCATCTCCTTCATCCTCTCCTTCAAAGTCTTCCTTCTCCATCTCTCCCACGAACGCGCTCGCTTTCTCCACGTCTCTGCTCGCGAATATCAGTTTGCACCCTCTCGCGCGTAAAATTTTCGCGCACGCTCTCCCCAACGTCCCCGTCGCTCCGGTGAGAATAAACGTTTTCGACGCCAAATCGGACACCGATTCGGTCACGTCCATTCCCGTCGCGGTCGCGGGGAAACTTTGCCCCGCGGCGGAAAGTTTTACTTCGACGGAAGCGTTTTGCCATCCTCCGAAGCACTGAGAGAACCCGAAATCGATCGAGGAGCACGCGGACGTGAAGGAACTCATTCTTCGCGAAGAGCGTTTTGCGCGGACGAGAGGAATTCAATCGAAAGGATGATTTTACTACACAACAACTCTATTTTGTGAGAGAGAAAGAACGAGAGCGCAGAAAAGCCCACGGATTCCTGTCTGACGCTCCCTCGAAGGGTCCGCTTCTTCGTCCTTCGAATCGCGCGCTTTTCTCTCTGAGTTTTCCGCAAAGGAGCGCACGGTTCGTTTGGGGAAGAAATGAGGAGATTTTCAGCTCGAAACCACACAAAAAACACCCGAAAAGGGTGCACATAAACGCATGACATCTCTCTTTTACTCTCTCTCGGTCGCGAGATAAACACCACAAACGCGAAGCGGGGCACATAAAATGGGTCCAAACAGAGGCGGCGGTCGACGCACCGGCGGCGGTGGCCACCAGAACGGCCAGAAAGAAATGAGCAAAGAGAAAGTCAAGATGCAAAAAGAAAAAGAGGAAAAGATGAAACGAAGAAGAGAGAGTACCGCTACCACAGAACACGGACGAGGAGGAAACGGAGGACGAGGAGCAGGACGAGGAGGAGGCGGACGAGGGAGTGGGACATCGAACGCGAGCGAAAAGATTGACATGACGAGCGCGCAGCAAAATATGGTTGGGAATTTGATTAGCAGTTTGAGCTTGACTGGTGGGCGAGGAGCGAGCGCGGGCGGTTCGGCGAGTTCTGCTATTCGCACGGACGTGGACCAAGACGACGTGGATAGAAAATGTTTCGAGGAGTTAACCAGGAAAAAAGGATTCGCGGAATCGCAGGCGAAGAAGGCGATGGAGAAGACGACGGCGCAAAGAGCGAAGGATGGGGATTTGGCGCAAGGGTTCAACGAGCAAAAGAAACGCAGAGTACATCGAGCCATGGATTGGTTGATTTTGAACTGCTCGTACGAGGAGTTACCGGAGGCGTTCAAGAAAAGCGCGAAGGAGGCGAGGGATTCGAGGAAGAAGAAGAAGGGAGGAGAAGAGGAGGACGACGAGGACGACGAGGTGGGCGCGACGGCTTCCTCTTCCTCGAGGGAAACGGACGTGACGAAGGAGTTGTTTTTTGCCGGTTTCGGGAAGAAGATTGCAAAGATGGCCGTTTTGAACGCTCGAGGAGAAGAGAATAAAAAAGGCGACGTCGCGTTGGATGATTTGCTGTCGGCGATGAGCGAGAGTTTGAAGAAAACGGCGCTGAAAAGAGCGAAGCTGGCGTTCGCGGAATCTGGATTAGAAGACGCCTCGAAAGAACGAATCGAAGAGATTCTTCTCGACGCGAGAAGGGAAGAGTTGGCGGATATTGGTGGATTAGATGTAGAGGATATTGAGGACGATAATTTCGCGCAGTTTGAAATACAAATGAAAGGCGTCGTCTCGCTCGGGAAGAAGAAACCTACGCACGCGACGCTTTCGTTGGATTTTAGAAGATCGAAATTGTACCCTTTCGAGCCTCCGAGAGTACATTTTACGCACCCGACGCTCACGTTTGGAAGACAAGCGGCGGTAACGCGGGCTTTGGTGGAAGTAAGCGCGAGTGAGGAGTATTTGGGCGAACCGATGTTGGACGGATTGATCGATTGGCTTTCCGGGGATGGACCTTTGGATGCGATGGAAAAATACCGCGTAAACGCCGAAACGTTGATCGATGCGTATTACGAAGACGACGAAGAAGAAGAAAACGAAAACGAAGACGACAACAATAAAGGAGGAATTCCGCGACCGAAAACATTAACAAATGCAGTTCCGACTACATCAAACAAAGGAGCTCCTCTTTCCCAAAACGACCGTCTGAAAATTCAAAGCGAACGGGATAAGAAATTTGCGGAACAAAAGAAAGCGATGTTAAAACACGAAGCGCAAACTCAATCTCAACGCGACGCGGAAGCACTGAAAAACTTACAAGTCTTGGGCGAGCGCATTCAAATTGAAGAGGCGAAAGCTTTGACTTTGCCCAAAAACGTGGAAACTTCGAAAGCTTTGAAGTCGCAGTTAGAGAACAAATTGATGCAGAAAGAGAGCGATCCGATGATGAAAGTTCGAGAAAGGTTACCTTCGTGGTCGAAGAGACACGCGCTCATCGAAGCAATCGAAAGAAACCAAGTCTGTGTCGTCGTCGGGGAAACTGGATGCGGTAAAACGACGCAACTCCCGCAATTTATTTTAGATAACGAAATCGCCAAGGAGCGCGGCGCGACGACGTCGATCATATGTACACAACCGCGGAGAATTTCCGCTACGTCTGTCGCGCGTCGCGTTGCTCAAGAGCGAAATGAAACGATTGGGAAAACTGTTGGTTATAGCATTCGATTAGAATCGAAACAATCCAGAGAGACGAGAATCATGTTTTGCACTACCGGGGTATTGTTGCGTCGACTGACCGAAGACCCTTTGCTAGCGAAAGCGACGCACATCGTCGTAGACGAAGTCCACGAAAGAAGCTTGGATTCCGATTTCTTGCTCGTGTTGCTGAGAGACGTTCTACCGCACCGGCCGACTCTGAAAGTGATATTGATGTCTGCGACGCTTGACGCGGGACAATTTCAGAGATATTTTAAAAAGGCGTGCGTTTTAACAATCCCAGGCTTCACGCATCCGGTCCAAGAACACTTCCTCGAAGATATCTTGAACGCGACCGGATATCAACCGAAACACGGCTCCGAATATTGCATTCGCATTCCAAAGATGAAATATCGCGATCAAATTCAAATGTCGCCGGACGAAGTTCGTTTTCACGAATCTCTCAAACGAAGCGGGAGATATCCCGAAGGCGTTTTGCACGCGTTGCGTAACTTGGACGAGGAGAAGATCAATTACGAGTTGGCGGTGGAACTATTGGAAAAAATCGTGCAAACGACTCCGCAAGAGGGCGCGATTCTCGTCTTCATGCCCGGTCTCGCAGAAATTCAAAAGTTACACGAGTCTTGCGCCGCTTCGCGCGTTCTGTTCAAAGCGACGGATAACGGTACGTATCTCATTGCTTTGCACTCCGCGTTGGCAACGTCAGAATCGACTATCGCTTTCGATAAACCCAAAAGCAAATCGAGCAGGAAAATTATCATATCGACAAACATTGCGGAAACTTCGATAACGATCGACGACGTCGTATACGTCCTCGATTCCGGTAAAGTGAAAGAAAACGGCTACGATCCGAGCACGCGCATGTTACAATTGAAAGAACAGTGGATTTCGCGAGCGTCTGCGAAGCAACGACGCGGAAGAGCTGGAAGAGTCCAACCCGGACAGTGTTATCGCTTGTACTCGCGGAGATACCACGACGAAGTATTCGCCGAACGTCAAGAGGCAGAAATCAAGCGCGTACCTTTGGAAGGTTTGTGCTTACAAATTCAGCTGCAACGCATGTCCGGCGGTATCTCGGGCTTTCTCTCGCGAGCATTAGAACCTCCAGAGTCAAACGCCGTTGACGTTGCCGTGAAAACTTTAAAAAGGCTAGGCGCTTTAGACGATCGCGATAATTTAACGCCTCTCGGCGCGCACTTGGCGAATTTACCCGTCGACGTTCGGGTCGGTAAAATGTTACTCTACGGATGTGTGCTTGGATGCTTGGATCCAACGCTCACAATTGCTGCCGTGCTCGGTTCGCGATCTCCATT
>Ga0213863_10000769_pt1 | contig 23936 bp, 17 predicted proteins | sample PICome_8_FD_160128 | JGI IMG/M metagenome (GOLD analysis project Ga0213863, IMG submission 160128) | Coastal seawater microbial communities near Pivers Island, North Carolina, United States - PICO497 | ecosystem: Environmental > Aquatic > Marine > Coastal | place: USA: North Carolina... | reverse complement strand
AGGCCCGCCTCTCGATCTTGCCGGTGGTACTGACGGTGCAATTCTCCGTGGATTTTTTGAATACTTCGGACGTAAATACGACCCTGTGGTTGGAGAGGAGTTTTATCAATCGTATCTGTCTCGATTGAAAGAAAATTTGCGAAATCCCAGCTATGGGGGCCGCCTTCTAGAAGGGGTGAAGACGCTTTTAGCTTCCTTGAGGAGAGAAGGTCATTGTTTGGGGCTTCTAACTGGGAATATCGAAAGAGGAGCTATGGTCAAAGTATCTCACTACGGTATTGCTGATTATTTTCAATTTGGAGCTTATGGAGATGATCACTGGAATCGAAACAAACTCGGCCCAATCGCTTTAGGGCGCGCCGAAAAATCTACAGGCATAAAATTCTCTGAGAATGAGATTTTGGTGATTGGCGACACTCCCAAGGATGTCGCCTGTGCTCATGCTTTCGGTGTGAAATGCGTCGCGGTTGCGACCGGTCAGTTTAACGAAGAAGAACTTGTTGCCTCCGGTGCGGATACAACTATTTCTAATCTTAAAGCGTTCTCTCTTTAGAGTTGTCGAACACAAGTCGTCTAGTTCGGCGATCAAGAAGCAGCTCAAGGCTCTTTTTAGAATCTAAAATCCGAGCCAAAATAAAGTTTACGCGCGGTTTCGTTATTAACCAATTCTTCGGAGGACCCTTCAATCATTACTTTCCCTTCCACCAGAAGAGAAGCGTGATCAACAATGTCGAGGGTTTCTCGTACTTGATGGTCGGTGATTAGAATGGAAAGGCCGTCGGTATCTCTGAGCTCTCGGATGATTTTGTGAATTTCTTGCACCGCAATGGGGTCGATCCCCACGAAAGGTTCGTCGAGAAGTAAAAGCTTTGGTTCGGTGCATAGACAGCGGGCGAGGGAGAGGCGTCTTTTTTCGCCGCCCGAAAGAGCCAGCGCCATTGATTGATGCACATGCGTGATCCCGAAACGCTCAAGTAGAAAATCGGCTCGTTCGTGACGCTGTTTTTTTGAGATTTCTTTGCGGGTCTCAAGGACGGCAAGGAGATTATCTTTCACGCTGAGTTTTCGGAAAATTGATTCTTCCTGAGGAAGGTATCCCATCCCGTGTCGAGCCCGTTTATGCATGGGTTGCCGGGTGATCTCCTTCGAGAGAAATGAAACCCGGCCATGGTCGGGGCGAACCAAGCCGGCGACCATATAAAAAGTGGTGGTTTTCCCTGCCCCATTAGGGCCGAGTAATCCCACGATTTCGCCTGGATTCACGCGGAGCCCTACATCATCGACAACCTTTCGGCCACCGTATGATTTTTGGAGTCCTTGGACTTCAAGGAGTGGGGGTTGGGTGCTCATGTGTTCCCTATTTCTTTTCTGGGGCTTGTGGGGGTAATCCAACCTTTGTGAGCCAGCCAGTAGGACTCCATTCAACGAAAAGCATTTGACCTCGAACTACGGCTTTGATCCATGCGTCGTCGGAAACGGAAGTCATGGCATAAGAGGTCGCGGTGTTGGTTTTATTAGTGACGTCTCCCATCATGAAACCGATTTTTTTCCCACGAAAAGTGATTGTGGAGTTTTCTAAATCACCTTCTTTACTCATTTCATAAAGAGCGTTGTCTCCCCCCATATAGACTTTTTGCCCGTCTTGAGTCTTACCGTTGACCCGGACATTTCCGCCCGCAGTAAATTGTTTGAGCTCTCCAAACCCACCAAATTTAGCGAGTGGATCTTTGTTTGCTTCCTCAGGCGGTAGTTTTTTTTCAGCTGCTTTTTTCTCAGGAGGGTAGAACAGAGCTTTGAGTTGTTTATCGCAGGTCATGGTCAGTCCCTTGCCTTGGATTTTCACTTTGCCTAGGTAATCAATTTCATAGGATTCGCCGTCTAGGTAGATTCCTTTACTGCAGGAAATAACCAGCGTGTCTGGTTCTGGTTCAAAAAGTCCCTCGAGAGGATCTTCGATTTCATCTTGGGAAGGTGCTGGAGCATCGGTTTGGGAAATCAAGGTGGCTTGGCCGGCGGAATTTAAAAAGTCTACCATACGTTTAGCGGTTGCTTGGTTACGTGCTTCGGCTTTCTGGTAACTTTCAATCGTTCCAAGATTAGGTCTTTCCTTTGGGCTGACGAGACTCTCAAAACGCGCAAGATCCTTATCTGTAACGCGGGGAGGTGGGGCTGCAAAAAGAAGAGGGATGGCAGTGATTAGGATGAGAGGCTGTAATTTCATGGGGCTTCAATATCTTTTTTTTGCGGAATTTTAAATTGCGCGGTGGCCGGGCCAAGTAAGATAGCCTGGCCGGTAGTGAGCGAGAAAATTCCGCCTTTTGATTTAGCTGCAAATTTCCCATCGGATCCGACCATAAGCACCTCGCTTTTGGCAACGAGTTGCTCCTTGTTTATCAGGTAGTCGGCGGATGAAATGACTGTAGTGCTGCGAATAGCTCCGTCCTCATCGAAAAGCCACACCTTCAAATTTTCACCTTTAAGGATGGTCTTATCAATGCGAGCGTCGTTGGCGACCGTGACTTCTTTGATCGTCAGGAGTGAAACCTTTTTTCTATTATCGTTATAATAGGGGAGAACGAGATTTTCAATTACAGCTCCTGCAGGAACATTGAGAAGTGATTGTTTTTCTTTCTCGTTAGTGTCTCTCGTGTTCGCTTCTTTTTGCATGTTGGGCTTTGCCTGTTTCTTTTCCTCCTGGCACGACGGCAAGGTGAGAATCAGCAAAAGAAGGAAGAGCTTCATGATTTAGGATGAGCTGCGCGATGAATCGCGAGAAGGCGCGTGAGAACGTTTTCGATTTGATCGAGTGGGATTTGGTTTGGTCCGTCGGAGAGAGCTTCGGCAGGGTTTTCGTGGACTTCCATAAAAACCCCATCAACTCCGGCTGCGATAGCACTGCGGGCCAAAACGGGAGCAAGTTCGCCATCGCCACCGGTGGTCCCTCCTAGCCCTCCGGGACGCTGGACGGAGTGGGTGGCATCAAAAATGACTGGAACTCCTTTCTCTCGCATCCACGGCAGTGATCGCATGTCGGCAATGAGGTTGTTGTATCCGAAGGTGGTGCCTCTTTCTGTGATTGCGAATTGCTTGCAGTCAAAGTGCCGTAGTTTGCCTAAGATGGGATCGATGTCCCACGGAGCAAGGAATTGGCCTTTTTTTACGTTGACGGGACGACCGCTTCGGGCTGCCGCCGCGAGGAGATCTGTTTGTCGGCAAAGGAAAGCTGGAATCTGTAATAGGTCGATATTCTTGGCTGCGATTTTAATTTCTTCTGGGGTATGAACGTCGGTAGTAACAGGCACGCCGAGATCTTCACCAATTTCACCTAGGATTCGGCACCCTTCTTCAACCCCGGGCCCCCGGTAAGAATCTACTGAAGTGCGATTGGCTTTATCGTAAGAGGCCTTGAAGACGAATTTGATTTCGAGCCGGCTAGCGATTTCTTTCAAAGCCCGAGCCATGCGCCAAGCGAAGTCTTCTTCTTCAAGTCCACACGGACCAAGAATAAAGAATGGGTCACCAGAGCCGACGGTGAAGTTTCCAAGCTCGAAGGTGTTCATGAATCTGTGGTGTTGAGGGGCTCTGCCGAGACCTCGTCTAAGAGTTTACGGAGGTTTTCGGTGGCAACCTTTAGCATGCTATCTTCTGTTTGATTCAAATTACCTTTGGTTTTCTCGGTAAGCATTTCCAATGAATCCACGACGCTTTTCGCTGCCCGGATGTTCACACTGGTTTCGCCTGTGGCGGGATTTGGGATTCGCCCTAGGAAAAGCCCCCCGTTTTGGGCTTGAAAATATACAAATGCAGCAAACCGTTCGTCCGGGGTTTCTCCCTCGGAAGGTGAATCACTCATGGGACTGAGCCTACCTGAGCTGATTGTAATTCTCAAGAACTGCCTCTTTTTAAAAAAGTTTAATAATCACCGGATTTGAGCCAAGTGTGACAGTTTGTCGTTCTAGGTTTGGTTAGGGCGCGACATTATGGCGCGCTTTAAGATGATCTTCACTCATGTTTGCCTCGTAGCTTAGGGATTTGAGTGGTTGGCACGTCTCTTGCCAATAGAAATGACAAATCATCTTGGCCAAAAGGCCGCTATTTCAAAACCAAATTAACTAGGAAGAAAAAAATCATGGGAAAAATTTTAGGAATCGATCTCGGGACAACTAATTCTTGCATGTCTGTCATGGAGGGTGGGGAAGCCACTGTCCTCGAAAATTCGGAAGGTGCACGCACCACTCCATCAGTAGTCGCTTTTGCAAAAAACGGAGAACGCCTTGTTGGTCAGGCCGCCAAGCGCCAAGCCGTCACCAACGCCAAAAATACGGTCTTTTCGGCCAAGCGTCTCATTGGACGTAAGTTCGAGGAACTCACCGACGAGGACCGTCGGGTGCCTTACGATATCGTAAAGGCTGAAAATGGTGATGCTCATATCGAGGTCGAAGTTGAAGGTGGGAAGAAGGTGTTTTCACCCCAAGAGATCGCTGCGATCGTTCTTGGCAAATTGAAGTCTGACGCTGAATCCAAACTTGGCGAGACGATCACAGAGGCGGTCATTACCGTTCCTGCTTACTTCAACGACTCTCAGCGTAATGCGACGAAGGCTGCCGGAGAAATTGCCGGTCTTAAAGTTCGCCGCATTATCAATGAGCCTACCGCAGCCTCACTCGCCTATGGACTAGATTCTAAGGCTGATCAAAAGGTCGCTATTTACGATTTAGGAGGCGGAACTTTTGACATTTCGGTCTTGGAGATCTCCGATGGCGTCTTTGAGGTCCTCGCGACCGACGGTGACACCCAGCTTGGTGGTGATGATTGGGACAATGCCCTCATTGACTTTATTGTGGCTGATTTTAAGGAGAAAGAAGGCATTGATCTTTCAGGTCAGCCCGACGCCTTACAAAGAATTAAAGAAGAGGCAGAGAAGGCTAAAATCGCCCTCTCTTCATCTCAGAATTACGATCTCAACTTGCCATTCATTACGGCTGATGCCACTGGCCCTAAACACATTCAGGTTGGCCTCAGTCGTAACAAGCTCGAGCAACTCACCGATCATCTGTTTACTCGCACCAGGAAGCCTGTCACTGACTGTCTCAGCGAGGCTGGAGTGAGCGCCGGCGAGCTCGATGAACTCGTTCTTGTGGGAGGGATGACCCGCATGCCGAAAGTAGTTGAAACTGCTAAGGAGTTAGCCAGTAAGGACCCTCACCAGGGAGTAAATCCCGATGAAGTGGTCGCTATCGGCGCTGCTATTCAAGGTGGAGTTCTTCAGGGAGACGTGAAGGACGTTCTCCTCCTCGATGTCACCCCTCTTACTCTTTCGATTGAGACTGAGGGTAGCCGTGCGACTGCGATGATCGAGCGCAATACAACTGTCCCCGTGAAAAAGTCCCAAGTTTTCTCAACTGCAGTCGATAACCAACCTGCCGTCGATATTCGAATTTGTCAGGGAGAGCGTCCGCTCTTCGCTGATAATAAGCTTCTTGGAAATTTTCAGCTCTCTGGAATTGATGGTGCCCCTCGGGGAATGCCCCAGATTGAGGTGACCTTCGATATTGATGCTAATGGAATTCTTCATGTCTCTGCAACTGACAAGAAATCTGGGAAGGAGCAGAAAATTTCTATCGAGGGATCCAGTGGTCTTTCTGAAGATGAGATTGAGAAGGCGAAGCGCGAAGCAGAAGCTCATGCTGAGGAGGATAAGAAGCGTGCCGAGGCTGTTGATACGAAGAACAAGGCCGAATCCATGGTTTACCAGGTCGAAAAGCAGATTGGCGAACTTCCCGAGGAAGCTCCTGCCGAGCTCAAGGAGATGCTCACCGGTAAGCTGGACGCTGTAAAAGGCGCTCTCAAAGCTGAGGATCTTGATCTCATTAAGTCCACCACCGAAGATCTCGAAAAATCCCTTGGTGAACTTGCACAGGCTGCACAGGCTGCTGGGGGAGCCGGAGGACCAATGCCCGACATGGGTGGAGCTCCTGATGTCAGTCCTGCTGACGAAGACGACGGCGAGCCCCGCCAAGCAAAGGGTAAGGTGGTCGACGCTGAAGTCGTGGACGCTGAGAAATAGACTCCTGAAAGAATCTTACTCATCCCCTTGTTTCAAGGAGATGGGTGAAACAACCAAACAACAAACATAAAGAAAAAAATGGCTAGTATTAAACCACTCGGAAACCGCGTCCTCGTGAAGCGGCTTGAAGCAGAATCAGTCTCCGCTGGAGGCATCGTTCTTCCTGACTCTGCTCAGGAGAAGCCCCAAGAGGCTGAAGTAACCGCTCTCGGTACTGGAGGTATCGATGAAAATGGAAAGGATATCGTATTCGATGTCAGTGTCGGCGACAAGGTCCTCATCTCTAAATACGGTGGCACCGATGTCAAAGTAAACGGAGAAGATCAACTCATCCTATCCCAGTCTGACATCCTTGGTGTTCTCGAAGACTAATCAACCCACTCTTAAACTCTAAACATTCAATAAAGATATGGCTAAACAACTCCAATTCGATGAAGCAGCACGTCAGACCCTACTCCGTGGTGTCGAGAAGCTCGCCCGCGCCGTTAAGGCAACCCTAGGACCCTCTGGTCGTAACGTCATCCTCGACAAAAAGTTCGGTTCTCCAACCGTGACCAAGGACGGTGTGTCCGTGGCCAAGGAGATTGAGCTCGAAGATCCATATGAGAACATGGGCGCACAGCTCATCAAGGAGGTTTCCTCCAAGACATCCGACATCGCTGGTGACGGAACCACAACCGCTACGGTGCTCGCCGAAGCCATCTACAAAGAGGGTCTTCGTAACGTCACTGCTGGTGCCAATCCAATCAGCCTTCAGCGTGGTATCCTCGAAGCTTCTAAAGCGATCGTGGCTCAGCTCGCTGAAATCTCAAAGGAAGTCTCCGATTCAAAGGAAATCGCTCAGGTCGCAACTGTTTCAGCTAACTGGGATAATGAAATCGGTGGCATCATCGCCGATGCCATGGAGAAAGTCGGGAAGGACGGAACAATCACCGTCGAAGAAGCAAAAGGTATCGAAACGACACTCGATGTTGTTGAAGGGATGCAGTTCGATAAGGGCTACCTCTCTCCTTACTTTGTGACCGATCCCGAAAGCATGGATTGTGACCTTGAAAATCCTTACATCCTTATTCACGAAAAGAAGATCTCTAACCTCAAGGATCTCCTGCCAGTGCTCGAAAAAATTGCCAAGACAGGCAAGCCTCTTCTTATTATCGCCGAAGACGTCGAGGGTGAAGCTCTCGCTGCTCTCGTCGTGAACAAGCTTCGCGGAACTCTCAATATTGCAGCGGTCAAGGCTCCTGGATTCGGAGATCGTCGTAAGGCCATGCTCGACGATATTGCGATCCTCACCGGAGGTACCTGCATTACCGAAGATCTGGGTATCAAGCTTGAGAATATTGAGCTCAAAGAGCTCGGTGAAGCCAAACGTGTCACCATCGGTAAGGAAGAGACGGTCATCATCGAAGGTGCCGGAGGTTCTGAGAAGATTTCTGGTCGGGTTGGGCAGATTCGCAAGCAGATTGCTGATACCACCTCTGATTACGATCGTGAGAAGCTTCAGGAGCGTCTTGCTAAACTCGCTGGCGGTGTCGCAGTCATCAATGTTGGTGCTGCTACCGAGTCCGAGATGAAGGAGAAAAAAGCCCGCGTGGAAGATGCTCTTCACGCCACCCGTGCAGCGGTGGAAGAAGGTATTGTTCCTGGAGGTGGCACCGCATTGATCCGTGCGACCGGTCAGATTGGTGACCTTGGTCTCTCCGGAGATGAAGCCACTGGCGCCGACATCATCGTTTCTGCGATCGAAGCTCCACTCCGCCAGCTTGCAGCTAATGCAGGCCTCGAGGGTGCGCTTATCGTTGAGAAGGTGAAAAATGCTTCTGGCAATGAAGGATACAACGTCGCTACAGGTGACTATGTCGATCTCATTGAAGCGGGTGTTGTTGATCCGACCAAAGTGACTCGTTCTGCTCTGCAGAATGCGGCTTCGATCTCTGGGTTGATGCTCACCACTGAGGCTCTCATCACCGACATCCCTGAGCCCGAGCCTGCCGACGCAGGTCACGGACATGACCACGGTGGCATGGGCGGCATGATGTAAGTGAATGCTGATTTGCCCCTCGCAAATTATTCAAAAGCCGGACGGGAGACCGTCCGGCTCTTTTGTGATGAATGAAGTTAATGACTTAAAATCTCATTTGAACTTTACGCTATCAATTGGTTGCAGTAACCCTTCCCCGCAATGAAGAGACGTTTTATCACTACAAGTGCTGCGGTTTTCACAACCTGTCTTTGCTCGCATGCTGCAATTGTTTGGAGTGGGGGTGGCGCCAGCGATGATTTTTATGACGTGGCTAATTGGGATCTTTCTGGATCTGCTTCTACCGCGATGTCCTCGCCGACTGATGATATAGTTACAATTACGGGGGCTACGATTAATGAGCCAAGTGGATCATTTACGAATCTTGAAATTGGCGATGGATTTTCGGTTACAATGAGTGGCACCTCGTTCACCTTCAGCAACAATAATGGCTTTACGGGAGTCAATGATGCGAGTGATGTCGCTTCAACACTCCATATTGTTGAAGGCTCTAGTATGAACGCCCAGTTTGCTGCTATCGGAATTCAGATCAATGTGGATTCGACAAGTAGTCTGAGATTCCGTGGAGCTGGAGATCCCATCAATAGCCAGACCGAGAAGACAACAATTAACTTGTCCCCAGGCGCTCAGCTTACTTTACCTTCCCTAGCAGAGTTCACCGAACAAGGTGCTGATATTGTTGTGAACGGAGTAACTTTCGCTGAGGATCCCTCTATCCTAAGTTTTAGTGGATCAACTGCGACTGCTAATTCTGTTGTTCCAGAGCTGAGTTCGTCTCTTTTTGGGATGGTAGGAGCTTTGGCCTTACTTGTGCGACGCCGAAAGTAATTTTGTAAGTTTCATTAAGCTCGTTTATTTTCTATAAGGCAGTTTCTCTTTTTTGGGAGCTGCCTTTTCCTTTGACTTATGATTCCCCGGGTTTTCGCCTTCAATTTTATGGTCTTCAGCTGGAGCTTAATTCCGTTGATTGCTCAGGAAGTTGTGATTAGTGAGTTTCTTGCTTCAAATATATCTGGTTTAACTGATGAGGATGGTGAAAATTCTGATTGGATCGAGCTTTTGAATCTATCAGACCAGACTATCGACTTGGATGGTTGGGCGCTTACTGATGATGTTGACGATTTACAACGGTGGGTAATGCCGAAGGTAATCCTTGAGCCTGCTGAAAAGTTAGTGGTCTTCGCTTCGGGAAAAAATCGGGCAAATTTCAATCAGGAGCTACACACCAATTTTAAGCTCAATGCATCGGGAGAATACTTGGCCTTGATTAGGCCCGATGGTATTGTGACAGAGTCGGAGTATGCGCCATCATTTCCAATTCAATATCCTGACGTTTCCTTTGGAATTGGCTCGGTCGATGCCAATTCGGTGACCTTGGTCGGGCCTGATGCCCCGCTGAGTTATCTGGTTCCGGATAATGGAGGTTCTGATGTTGGAGGAGTTTCACCGTTTCATGAGTTGGTATATGATGACAGTGGGTGGAACTCTGCTGAGATGGGCGTGGGTTATGCAACAACGCCAAACACCGACCCTTATGATGAATTCATTAGCAATGGTGGTGATATTCAAGATGATCTTTATCGGCTGAATACAACTCTGTATCTTAGGGTTCCATTTACGATTGAGGATCCGACAGCGATCACTTCCTTACAATTTGGAGCCCGCTATGATGACGGCTTTGCGATTTATATAAATGGGAGTCCAATTCTGGCATCGGCCTATGAGCCCAATGACGAGGTTTGGGATTTTGAAGCGCGGGCGCGGGGAAATCATAGTGACACCGAGGCTACCGCTTTGGAGCCTTTCGCGATTGATCTAACTCAGGTGAATTTAGTGGCTGGGGAGAACATTTTGGCGATACACGGTTTAAATAGCTCCCCTTCCAGCTCCGATTTTCTCTTCGACTGTGAACTCATGGCGCAGGTTAGGGGAGATGGATCGACTCAGTTGATCTATATGCCGACCCCGTCTCCCGGAATTGACAATGGGGAAGGGGTAACCGATCTCGGTCCCGTGATTCGAAAGGTGACGGAGAACCCGGAGCGGCCGGATCTTGCCACACAGAATTCCCTGACCATTACGGCCGAGGTTTCGGCAAGCGGAGAGAAAGTCGCGCAGGTAGATTTGATTTATCGTCGTGGGTTCCTCGCAGAAAACACGATGGAAATGTTAGATGATGGAATTGGGGCAGATGAACTCGCGCGGGACGGGGTGTATTCAGCTGATCTCTCATTGGCGGGATTGCAGAATGGTGAGATGATTCGTTGGCGGATTGAATCTCGAGACATCAATGGGTTGACTTCCACAAATCCATTCTTTTTTGATGAACTTAATTCTCCCGAGTATTATGGGACAGTTGCCCTCAATCCCAGTCTTGAATCTAATCTTCCGGTGTTGGAGTGGTTCATTGAAAACTCGAGTTCAGCGAATAATCGAACTGGAACGAGAGTCGCCGTGATGCACTTGGGCGAGTTTTACGACAATGTTTACTGCCGGATTAGGGGCGGTTCATCAGCGGGTCTTTCGAAAAAGAGCTACAAATTTGATTTTAATCCTGGGCATCATTTTCGAACAGTTGATCAACTTGGCGGAGTTCGGGCTGAAGAGTTCAACCTCAACACAACTTGGACGGACAAGGCTTATGTAAGGCAGCCACTTAGCTATGAGATTTACGATATGGCTGGCTCTCCAGGTTCCGAATGCTTTCTCATGCGCGTCGATCAGAATAGTCAGTTCTTTAGCGTGGCGGCTTACACTGAGCAAGTAGACAAACGCCTGCTTCGTCGTGAAAGCCGTCTCGATGATGACGGAGCACTTTACAAAATGTTTAATGCAGGCACGAGTGGAACGTCGGGAGTAGAAAAGAAAAATCGTCGATTCGAATCAAATACAGACCTTTCGACTTTCGTGAGCGGGATGAATTCAAGCGGTGCTGAACTTGAGAATTTTATTTTCGACAATGTTGATCTTCCGCGGCAGCTCAACTACCTCGCGGCTACCGTCTTGACTCAAAATAACGATAATATGTCTAAGAACTACTATCTTTATCGAGATTCCGAAGGGAGTGGCGAATGGACTCAGTTACCGTGGGATACTGACCTGACGTGGGGGAGTCATTACATGACAAATGACAACATCTCTCACGATGGAATTTGGGCGACAGCGGATTATGTGTTGGGCGGTAGAAATGCAAACAGTCCAATTTCTCCAAGTCATCCTTTCGTGGGAATCCGTGAGCTACAAGGCAATCGTAGCTGGAATCGCTTGATCGATAAACTGCTTGAGAACGAACGTGTAAAAAATATGTTTCGGCGGCGGTTACAGACTCTAGTGGATGATCTCTTGATGAGTAAAGTAGTGGATGATCGGCTCGATGCGATGGAGCTCATGCTTGAAAGCGATGCTGTGCGCGACCGAGCGAAGTGGGGTCAGTTTGGGCGATCGCAATCACTGACTCAAGCGATCGCTGTTCTTGAAGATGATTATTTGATGCCCCGAAGAACCCATCTCTCGGTGACTCACTTGGCGACAAATTCGGCCAGCTATCCGACGCCTCAGACGAGTTCGGCATTGTTGCCAGGGCCGGCTGGGGACGAGACTTCGGTGTCGTTTGGTGTGATTGAAGGAAATCCTAGTTCACTTAAACAGGAAGAGGAATATATCGAGATCATAAATACCGCCAATGAGGCGATCGATTTGAGTGGTTGGAACGTGACCGGTGGTGTTGAGTTTGAGTTTCTGCCCGGGACAATTCTTGAATCCAACGGTCGCGTTTATTTAAGTCCGGATGTTTCGACGTTCCGAAGTCGTGCGGCCAGCCCGACTGGCGGGGAGGGATTGAATGTGGAGGGAGACTACTCGGGTCAGGTTTCGGCCCGTGGAGAAATCATTAAGCTGATCAATTCTGAAGGGGGCGTTGTTGATCAACGACTCACGCCCTCGGAAGAAAGTGACACTCAAAAGTATCTTCGGATCACTGAGATCCATTTTGCCCCGTTGGAAGGAAAGAGGTTTGAATTCATAGAGTTAATTAATATTGGTCCTGATCCGCTAGATTTGACCGGGGTTCGTTTTACGAACGGAGTGGAAGCGGAGCTCACGGGCTCACTTGCTCCAGGCGAACTTGGATTGGTGGTTTCCACCCCTTCTTATTTTCCCGGACTCAAAATTCTGGGGATTTTTTCAGGAGCTCTGAACAATGGAGGCGAACAACTCACCTTGCGGGACGTCGCCGGGGAAAACATTCTCTCGTTCGATTATGAGGGGGAATGGTTCACGGCGGTGCGTAATTCCGGGTATAGTTTAGATCTCAGAGATGAAATAGCTGATTGGTCAACTTGGGAGGATCGTTTGAGCTGGGCAACTAGCAGTGAGGTGGGAGGTTCTCCTGGGGTCCTCAACCCTTTTCCATACAGCAATGATTACGATTCCTGGATCCATTCATTTTTCACGGTGGGTGAGCTTGAAGACCCACTCGTTAGTGGTCCCATGGCTGATGCTAATGGAGATGGCTATAGCAATCTCATGCATTACGCCCTAGGAGTCGGTCCCGAGGTTGTCTTGTCTGGATCATTCGCTGAAATTGTGATAGAGAACGACATTATCTCTCTTCAATTTGATAGGCTTATGAAAACTCCCGATCTGAATCTGACTGTGCAGATTTCTACTGATTTACTGGATTGGTCATCTTTGGCGACTCTTACGGATTCCGAAGCACAAGAAAATGGTCTTGAGACAGTCACTTATAAAAGCCCAATTCCTCTTTCCTCGAGATCCCAGCAGTTCTTCCGAATTTGGGTCACCCAAAATCCTTAAAACATAAAAAGAAAAATGCAAAATACACCTATAAAGCTTGCAACTCTGGCTGCTCTATTGATTGGTCCGAGGGTTTTTGCTGATTATCCGGCCACCGTTCTTGCTTCAAATCCTTTGGCTTACTATCGCTTCGAGGAAGGGCCGGGAGCAACAACCTTGGTCGATTCCAGTGGTAACGGTTTGGATATCGACAATAGTATTCCGGTTGGGACTACGCTCCTTGGTTCTGATGGGGCGGTTGGTTCGGCAGTAACTTTTAATGGTGATGGATATTTGGTATCACCGTTGAATTTGGACACATCGGTTGGGGACTTTACGATCGAGGCGATTATTAAAAGGACTGCTGGAGCTCCAGAAGGCGTGGTGATTGCTAATCAAGATGGTAACCTTGGACCTGGGAGAAGCAATTTGGTCGTTAACGGAGGAGGATTGATTACGACTTTTTCGGGAGGGGCGACAACCAATTCAGGTATCATAAATACGGGAGAGGATTTTGATCATGTCATTTTAACTTTTGATCAAAGTGCGGTTGCAGAGGGAGTGGACCCCACTTTTAGGTTTTTCATTAATGGTGCGGAGGCTGGTACTGGGACTGCAATTCCCGAGGCCGCAAACGGAAGTTGGGTCATCGGTGCCAATAAGATTCTGACCACACAGTTTTTCAACGGGGTTGTTGACGATGTCGCGATCTACGGAAGTCGCCTTGACGATCCGAATGGTGACGGTGACTCTTCTGATTCAAAGATTGGAGAACATTACAAAGGATTTCTTTCCGACTCAATTACGGTAGGATCCTTTGGATCTAGTGTGGCGTATCTTGATTCAGGACAGAGCGCGGAACTTAACTGGCTGGTTTCTCCCGAACTAAGCTCTTTGACGCTCGATGATGGAGCAGGACCTATTGATGTGCTGGTGCAAACAATTGATGGTGAGGGGTCAATAGTGGTTTCGCCGGCTGCGACGACCACCTACACTCTGATCGGGACCGGCTCTCTTGGGAGTGAGTCGGTTGAGGTTGAAATAACGGTCGATGAAGCGGCCGTTATTAATTCATTTGTCTCAAATGTGGCTGAAGCGAGTCCGGGATCAAATATTACCCTCGTTTGGGATGTTGCTAATGGTTCGAGCGTCACGATCGATAATGGAATTGGCGCGGTAGATCCTGTTTCAGGGAGCGTTATTGTTCCCGTAAATGAGGAAACGACGTTTACTCTTACCGCAACTAATTCACAGGGGCCAGTTACCGAGTCGGTTACGATTACCCTGGCGGATGCTTCACTTCCAGTGGCCCATTGGAGGGTGGGAGAGGCCGCAGGAGAAAAAGATGGCTCAGTTTTGATTGGTGAAGGTGGCTCTCTGTTTGACGGTCTCTTTGTTGGAACTCCATCTTTTGATGTCGATGATCCTGCACCGGTGCCCGGAGGGTCCACTGCATCAATTGCTTTCGATGGTGCAGGGAGTTGGATTGATGTCAGTGGTTACGATGGGGTCGGAGGAGATTCAGCCCGTACTCTAGCTTTTTGGTTCAAAGGAGATTTGGTTCAGCCTAACCTAAACGCAACTTTGGTTTCTTGGGGGACAGGTGCGACAGGTGCTAGGTATGATACTCGGATCAATACGGCAGGGGTAAATCAGCTGAGGACAGAGGTCGCTGGTTCGGGATCCAATGCCACTACTCCGATCGTAACCGGAGAATGGCACCACTGCGCTGTCGTGTTTAACCCTGTTCTTGGAACTACGATAGGAGATGCGTTGTTTTATGTTGATGGAAATCTAGAAGCTTTAACCGCTTCGGGAGGGACAACTGTGAATACCAATGCCAGCAATGGGCTGAGAATCGGAAATTCTCGTGTCTTTCAAGGCCGGGCCGTGGCAGGAAAGATGGATGACATCAGAATCTATGATCGCGCTTTGAATGAAGCTGAAATAGTTTCTCTCATTACTCCAGGAAATAGCCAGGAACTAAAGATCATCGCGATTCGTCAGCTTGAAAATGGAAATGTTGAGGTCGATTGGGCTGGAGCTCCGGGCGATTACTTCTTCGAATACTCCCTAGATCTCACTCCGGACAGTTGGTTGGAAATCAGCGATAGCGAGTTAATTCTTCAGGGCGAGACTACTGCGACTGCGGTTGATGACTTTATTGCGCCAAACGCCGAAAATCGTAAAGTGTTCTATCGCTTGAGGCCTGTTGAGTAGTCGTTTGGGACGAAAGATTCGACTTTTGTGAGCCTTGGATGACCCGATCCGGTGTATCTTTTTCGCTGGTCAAGTTTCGCAATTATTAGTTCCTTTGCATTCTAGTCCAATATCGGATAAAGTGTCTGATAGGATGTCAAAATTGGGTAAAATACATTGCGCAGTTCTTAGTGGATTAATCATTTATACGTTTATCGCTTGGTCGGGTGTAAAGCGTGATGAGATTAATCTCAAAGAGGCAGCAGAAGAGGCTTCCGAAAATGGTCAATCTGATGCTTGGGCCGAGGTTAAGTTTGGTGAGAATCGAGAGGATGTTGCCGAGGGAATGGTGAAGGTAGGAATTCCACTTTTGGTGACGGTGATTTATGGGGGGATTCTGACGGTTTTGTATGTCTTGCCGGTTTTAGTTGATAAGATAAGCGAGGAAATGATGGGGTCGACTGCAGAGGTAGATGCTGATCCGCTAGATGAAGCACGTTCGGCTGTCGCGGAAGGCGAGTATTCCGATGCGATTGCTGTATATCGTAGATTCTTGCTGGAAAACCCTGAGAGCCGACACTCCTTGCTGGAGATTGCAAAGATCCAGCGGGATCACCTAAACAGTCCTGTCGCAGCAATAAGCACGCTTGAGCAGGGTTTGGATGAGCATGAGTGGCCCGAGGATGACGCTGCTTTTTTGATGTTCCGGATTGCTGAGATTTCCGAGGAAGATCTTGCTGATAAAGACCAAGTGATTGCGATGATGAAGCGTGTGATTAGCGAATTGAAAGGGACTCGACATGCGGGTAATGCGTCTCACAAGTTGCGCGAATTGGAAGAATGTTAAATCGTGGCATGGGTGCACAAAAAATGGAGACATTTAGTGGCAGTTGCACCTCTTGTTTCGTTTGCTCTAGCGTGTTTGGCAGGAGCATCTTGTGGTGATTTTCCTGAGTGTGCTGTGTTTTTTACACTACTTGCTTTGGCTATGGCTCGTCCGACTTTTTTTCGGTGGATTGGAATTGTTGCGATGGTGGTGGTGGTGGCGTGGAGATCTGAGTTATTGGAATCTCCCGTAAAAGAAAGTCTTGCCTCACCTTCCAGCGAATTTGTTGAAGGTGTTCTTACTGTGGGGAGAAAAATCAGTCCAACCCAAGGGAAGCGGTTTGGTGTGCTGGACGAAGGTGGAGTAAAACGTCGAGTTATTATCTTTGAAGCGGAAGATTTCCAACCGGGTGAAATAAGGCGAATGAAGGGGAAATTTTTTGTTCCGTCCCGTGAACGGAATCCAGGTCTTTTTTCACAGATTGAGTTTTGGGAACGGCAGGGAATCTTCGGTGGCGTCTGGGTCAAGGAAAGCGAATTAGAGTCGGTAAACTGGGCCTCCGCTCCTTATCGATGGGCCGAGAATCTCCGTGAAGAATTATCGATCTTAATCACTCGCGGAATACCGGTTGGAAGCTCTGGACGTGATGTGATTATTGCAATGGTCTTGGGTGAAAAACCTCCCCGTGATTCCGCAATTAGCAGGGCCTTCCGTCAAAGTGGAGCGATGCATGTTTTTGCGGTTAGTGGGCTTCATGTCACCCTGGTGGGCGCCATCTTCTGGATGGTGCTGATGCATCTGCCGGTTCCTCGGAGAGTGGGTGTGTTTCTGGTGATTTTAGCCATGCTAATTTATGCTCTTGTTACGGGACTGAGGCCTCCGGCAGTTCGAGCGACCTTGATGGCGGTTTGTTTTTTAGGTGCCTTCTTCTTCAGGCGAAGGCCCTCTGTTTTTAATGCTCTTGCTCTTAGTTTTGTGTTGGTTGTTTTGTGGAGGCCCTCCCAAGTTTTTGATGTGGGATTTCAGCTTTCGTATGGAGTGTTGCTTGCGATTGGAGCGGGTGTAGGAGTAGCGCTAAAATTAACGGGTAAGATCGCGGAGTTGGATCCTTTTTTTCCTTCGCGCCTTTTAAGCGATGGTCAGCGCAAAATCCTTAAGGTTCGAACCTATTTTGCACATCTTGGAGCTAGTTCTTTTGCGGCCTGGTTGGGGTCTATGCCTATCATAATTTGGCATTTTGGAGTTGTTACTCCGATTGCGGCTTTAACAAGCTTACTGTTGATCCCTGTCACGATGGTGATTTTAGCTCTAGCTTTTTTTTCAGCAATTGTGGGCTCTCTAGATGATCGCTTAGGCATCGGTGTCAATCGCCTCAATGAGGGTGTCGCTACAAGTGCGTTTTATTTCGCTAAGGGATTCTCAAAAGTGCCGTTCGGGCACTGGAGATCAAGGCGGCTGATCCCAGGAGATTGGGTGGTATTCGATACCCATGATGGGGGTGCAGCATCATTTCTTGATGTTCAACGTGGTGTGATGATTGATGTAGGAAGTGAAAAGTTTTTCATGCGTGAATTGCGCTCCATTTTGGGTCAATGGGAAGTAGAGCCTGCGGTCACTTTCCTGACCCATCCCGACGGCGATCACATTGGAGCTCTTCCGGAAATGCTAAACGAGGGGCTGTTAAGACAGGTTGTTTTGCCGGTGGATAACGCTCTTAGTCCCAAGTATCGCGAGTTTTTGGCGCAAGTGAAAGGGGTTGATTGTGAAGCAAACTTGGGAAGAGCCGGAAAGCGAATTGAATTAGCTGAACAAGTTTGGGTCGAGATTTTAAGCGTAGGGGGAAAGGAGATTCGTAATATTGCCGATAATAGGAATATGGTTATCAAGGTTCATTGGAAGAACTGGAAGATTCTCGTGACTGGTGATCTGGGGATGGTGGATGAACTTGATTTAATGGCTAAAGGTGTAGACCTAAGTGCTGACATTATTCTAATGGGACACCACGAATGGGGTTTTTCTGGACAGCATCAGTTTTTTGAGGCGACTGGTGCTAAGGTGATTATCTCAACCGGTGCGAGTTATCCTAGACATGAAATGCCTCGAGAAAGTTGGGTTAAGCATTTGAATGAGGAGGGGTATTACTTTTTTAATCAATGGAAGACTGGAGCCGTCATTATGGATTTCTCAGTAGATGAAGTCTCGATTCAATCATACCTCGATGACGAAATACGGGTGGTGCTTCAACGGTAGACCCGGGTTACTCTTGGTGTAATCTGGGTAAGAATTTCCCAGGGGATAGTGCCTGCCTTTTTGGCCAGATCTGAAACAAGAAGATTGGAGCCGAAGAGCTCGGCCTCGTCACCAGGGTGGCATTCGTCGAGTTCGGTGACATCAACTATGATTTGATCCATGGTGACCCGGCCGAGAAGAGGGCAGAGCGAGTTGTTGAGGACAACGCTAGTGCCCTTTCCTGATAGTGACCTGGGGTAGCCGTCGCCATAACCAAGCCCCAAGATGGCAGCTTTGGTGTCGCGTTCAAGGATGGTTCGGCCATAGGAAACGCCATGCCCTTTTGGGAGATGATTGATGACTGAGACTCTTGATTTGAAGGTCATAACCGGCCTTAAGAATTCCTGATGGGCTGGAAGGGGGGAGATTCCGTAAATAAGTAGACCGGGACGAACGAGATTGGTGGTGCGACTATGGTAATCGAGAAGGCCCGCCGAGTTGCTGAGGTGGACGTGGAATTTTTCATCACGTCCTGGTATGCTTTCAACAATCGAGTCGAAGAGTTCGAATTGCTTGTGGGTAAATACCGGATCTTCATCTGCGACAGGAAGGTGCGAGCCCACTCCGGTTAGCTTTATGCCCGAAGCTTCCCTAAGTTTTTTTAGAGCCTCACCAATTTGATGAGGCAAAAACCCTCCACGACCCATTCCAGTGTCAATTGCTAGGTGAGCTTCAATCGGTGAATTTTTTCCGAGCTGGTTGAAGTGCTCAATTTCTTCGAAAGAGCAAAGGCAGGGAGTCCAGCCACAGGCAGCGATCTCTTCCCGTTCGGATTGAAGGGTCGCTCCAAGTATGTAGGGCCGGGTCTTAATTCCCTCTGTAGAAAGGCATCTTGCTTCTCCGGTATTAGCAACACCCAAGAAGGGAAGGTTTAGCTTATCTAATTCCTTAGCAATCTCAATAAGGCCATGCCCGTAGGCTCCTCCTTTGATCACGGCCATGATATTTTTGCCAGAATGTTGGCGAGCAAGCTTAAGATTATGATGGAGCGCAGAACGATCAATTTCGGCCCAAGCACGTGGAGGAGGTTCGGTCACGGAGAGAGAATAATTAGAAATTCAAAATTAGAAATTCCCAAATTATTGACTAAGGAAGAGGCTAGGAAAGGTTAGGGGGTATTTGGTGAATGAGGATCGTTTAATTTTAGAGAGAATGCCAAGATCGGATTCAGGAAATTAGAAAGCGGTTTTGTTCTTTATTTGATTCAAGGGCGTTTATCGTTCCTGCCTTAGTTGATGAAATGACAGGATCTAGAGGTCTGGGGGCCCGCATTTCTGCCAAAAGGCTAAACTAGTAATTACAGGGTATTTTGGGAGGCTTGCTGGAAAGGATAAAATTGCCTTATAGTAAGGCCATCGCTTGAAGGTGTTGAGTCAAACCATCTGATTAGGTCGAATCCGGCCACGGGTAGATCAATAATCGGCTTAGTGAACTATGAAACTCGAAGATTTAAAGTTAACGACCAAGGAGGAAGTCATGTTCTTCGACACTGATTGTGGTGGCGTGGTCCATAATATTGCTTATCTCCGTATGATCGAAACTTGTCGGACTAAACTGGCGGGCCTCATGGGTATGGATTTGCAAAGAATGTCCGAAACTCAGCTATTTCCCGTGGTGTTTCGGACTGAGATTGATTACAGGCAACCCGCCAAGCTTGGCGATGTTCTTAAAATTCACGGTCATGTGAGCGAGATCGGCAAAGTTAAATTTTGGTGTGATTTCAACGTGGTTCGGGAGGGGGAGGAGCAGTCATTGATCACCTGTCGTCAAGGTCTCGCTATGGTGCAAATGCCGCAGGGCCAGCCAAGGCGCTTGCTTCTTGACTGGACCTGAGTTTTCCCCGTTTTCTCTTTAAGGATTGATGGTAAGACCGTAACACGGGGGCGTAATGACTCACAAACCTGTCGTTCTTATTATCCGTGACGGCTGGGGACTTAACCCAGGTGGAAAAGAAACTGCTGAACAAGATGGTAACGCTGTCGAGTTGGCAGAAACTCCCTTTCATGATGAAATGGAAGATGTTTACCCCAAGGGTTGCGTTTCTGCTTCTGGTATGGACGTAGGGCTACCGGATGGACAGATGGGTAATTCTGAGGTTGGTCATCTCAATCTTGGCGCTGGACGCGTTGTTTATCAGGACCTTACAAGGATAAACAAGAGCATTTCCGACAATATACTAAAGGATAATACGATCCTCAAGCAGGCTTTTGAAAAGGCCAAGGGGCAACGTCTTCATTTTATCGGTCTCGTTTCCGATGGCGGAGTGCATAGCCATCAAGATCAGCTTATTGCTTTGGCCAAAGCTGCTCATGAGTCTGGCTGTGGAGAGATTATGGTGCATGCGATTACTGATGGGCGCGATACCTCTCCGACGGGAGGGAAAGGATATCTCAACTACGTTGAGGATGAGCTGGCAAAGTTTGATGCGCGAATTGCCACGATAATTGGTCGTTATTACGCGATGGATCGCGATAAGCGTTGGGAACGCACCAAGTTGGCATGGGACGCTATCGTTCATGGACAAGGGGCTAAGACCGAAGTGCTCGCAAGCGAAGCAATCGCTGGGCAATATGCAAAGGACAAGACTGATGAGTTCATTTCTCCAATGATCTTTTTTGATCACGAAGCCCAACGCGTTAATGATGGTGATGTCGTAATATTTTTTAATTTTCGTGCGGACCGTGCGCGTCAGCTATCAGAAGTGTTTCTTCGTGGTGACGAATTTGACGGTTTCGACACAGGTGTGATCCCTAAGGTTAATTATTTCACGCTTACGGAATATGATGAAAATTTCGAATGTCCTGCCATTTTTCCTCCAGAAAAAATTAAAATGACGCTTGGTGAATCGGTTGCAAAGGCAGGTAAGAAGCAGCTTCGAATAGCCGAGACTGAGAAATATCCTCACGTCTCATACTTTTTCAATGGAGGAGAGGAAACTCCTTATCTAAATGAAGATCGTAAAGTCATACCTTCTCCGAAGGATGTCGCGACCTATGATCTGAAACCTGAAATGAGCTCGGAAGAGGTTGAGAATTTTGTCCTTGGACACCTTAAGGATTATGACCTTGTTATCATAAACTTCGCTAATCCAGATATGGTTGGTCACACTGGGGTAGTTGAGGCGGCCAAGACCGCGGTGACTCGGATTGATGCTGCAGTTCGGTCGATCACCGAAGAGACGTTAAAGCTGGGAGGCAAACTTCTCATCACGGCCGATCATGGGAATTGCGAATTTATGCGCAATGCTGATGGCTCGCCACACACTGCCCATACGACGAATCTAGTGCACCTTTGGTATGTTGCTAAAGATTTTGAAGGCCGGAAGGTTGAAGATGGTATTCTTGCCGATGTTGCCCCGACGTTGCTTGATATGATGGGTCTTGAACAACCGGAAGAGATGACAGGTAAGAGCTTGCTCAAGTAGCGCGATTCAAAAGAGATTCGTAAAGGGTTACGACATCAGACGCAACATCTTCCCAGTCACGAATCGGTAGAGGTTCAATCGTAATACCTGCATCGAGTTGCTTTAAAATACCACTTGCCATCTGTTCGGTGTCGAAGGCATCTACGGTCTTGGCTTCGGTTAGGATTTCAGCAGCTCCCGATTGTTTTGATATCACGACAGGAACACCAAATTGCGCAGCTTCAAGGGCTGAGAGACCAAATGGTTCCGATACGGAAGGCATGCAGTAGACATCGGCCATCGAGAGGAGGTCTCGAATTTTTTCACGACCAAGGAAGCCAGTGAAGTGACATCGATTTGCGATACCGAGCCGGATGCTTTTGGTCATTAAAGTTTTAAGTTGATCTCCCGTTCCAGCCATCACGAAACGAACATTTGAAATTTGGGACAGAACTTTTTGGGCAATCTCCAGAAAGTGACTCGGACCTTTTTGCCTTGTCATTCTACCGAGAAAAACCACGAGATGATCGGGAAAAGGTTTGGGGTGGCGATAGGCTTGAATAGGAGAAATGCCATTGTGGATAACGGAAATCTTTTCTGGATTGGCATCGTAGTAATCGGTGCAGATTTTCTTAGTGTAATGACTGACCGCAATAACGTGATCAGCTTTTTGCAGCACCTGCTTCTCGAGATTGTAAATCTGTCCCTGCTCGTCAGGCCCTGCTCGGTCGTAATTGAGTGAATGAACGTGAAATATGAGGGGTTTTCCTGATTTTTCCCGAATCTTGAGAGCCGCGATTGCGGTCAGCCAATCGTGGGCGTGAATGACATCAAAAGAAATTTCCTTTGATGCCTCAATGGCTTCATCGGAATACATTTCAACTCTTTCATCCAAGTCTTTATTATATATCTCCTCGGTCTGGTTGGCATCGAGATATGGGTCGAAATCGGCTGGATGAGTAAGATAATGGGTTGGAATGATTTGAATTTTCTTTTTTGAGGCAGAATTTCTAAATTTTGGTAGGAACAGGCTCAGCTCAGATCGGGGTGCGAGTGCATTAACTAATCCTTCGCAAGCAACGCCTAGCCCGCCATTGATGAAGGGCGGGAATTCCCAGCCAAGCATAAGTGTGCGAATTCTAGCCATGATTGTTTAAAGATGGTGTTTTTTTGTATCTGAGTTGTATCTGCAATGGCGGGAGGCATGCGGTGTGCTTAGTCTCCTGGCAGATGCAAACAGTTAACGAAGAAACCTTCGAGAAAGATAACTATATTGAGACCGGTATGCCAGCTGAAGCTGGAGAACTCTTTCCTGGCAAGGTAGTGGAACACCGTAATGAGGGCTCTCTTCAGGTATTCGTATGTGATAATTTTTGCGCTCTTTCGGTGATGTGTGTTGAAGTTGGAGTTATTCGGTTCCGGTTTTCTGTAACCGGCGCTTATGCGGATGATTTTTCATATGCAGTGGTGCCAAAAGCCTTAGAAAAAGCATTCCCACCTGAGGTTTCAGAAACAAAGAAGCACTACGTTCTCAAGACCGGAGAACTTGTCGTGATGATTTCACGCGATGGATTAAAGATTCGAATTGAGGATAAGGAAGGTGTTTTACTCTCGGAAGATGAGAAAGGATTTCATTGGCGCCAAAACGACACTTATGGCGGAGAAGTTGTCATGATGAGCCGGGTCATTCAGTCCCGAGAACATTTTTATGGTTTGGGAGACATTCCTGGTCACAAGAATTTGCGAGGACAACGCCGCCAGCTTTGGGGAAGTGATGTTTATGGTTATAATGCTGAAACTAATCCGCTTTATAAAAATATCCCATTCTTCATTGGATTGCACCACTCAAAGGCATACGGAATATTTTTTGATAATACCTTCCGATCGTTTTACGACTTTGGTGGCGAGCGTGAGACAGTGAGTAGTTTTTGGGCCCAAGGCGGAGAGATGAATTTCTACTTTATGCTCGGGCCATCGGTTCCAGAAGTTGTTCGGGAATATAGTCGCTTGACCGGTAAGCCTGAGTTGCCACCACTTTGGGCACTTGGGTTTCATCAGTGTAAGTGGTCATATAAAAGTGAAATCGAGGTGATGGGTATTGCTGATGGTTTTAAAAAGAGGGGAATTCCATGTGACGCAATTTATGTTGATATTGATTACATGGATGGATTTCGTTGCTTTACTTGGAATCGTGATGATGGGGGTTATCCAAATCCTAGTCGAATGACAAAGCGTCTTGAGAAGGAAGGGATCAAGATGGTTGGGATCATTGATCCTGGTATTAAAATCGATGAGAACTATGAGATTTATCAGAGTG
>Ga0213863_10000768_pt1 | contig 23946 bp, 25 predicted proteins | sample PICome_8_FD_160128 | JGI IMG/M metagenome (GOLD analysis project Ga0213863, IMG submission 160128) | Coastal seawater microbial communities near Pivers Island, North Carolina, United States - PICO497 | ecosystem: Environmental > Aquatic > Marine > Coastal | place: USA: North Carolina... | reverse complement strand
CCTCGCCGGCATAAAAAGACGCCAGTAGCATGTTCTCTCTATACTGATGACTTCGACCCTGTTCATAGGCCGGTAAAAGGTTAGCGAAAATTAGGCCGCAGGCATTAAGTGACTTCTGACGCGTAAAATCAGTACCTATTATGCCTAAATAGGCCTCAACAGCATGGGTTAGAGCGTCCATACCCGTGTGGGCTGTAATCTGTGGGGGCAGGTCATAGGTTAGCTCAGGTAAAAGCACCGCGGCTCTCGGACACAGGCAAAGGTCAGTAATGGCAAATTTTTGTTTGGCTATGGGATCAAATGCCACGGCGGCGACAGTTGTTTCAGAGCCTGTGCCCGCAGTTGTGGGTATGGCATAAACCGGCGGCAGTTGACGGCGTATTTTAAATAAGCCTTTAAGTTGAACAGTGGTTTTATCAGGTCTGGCTATTCGGGCAGCCACCAGTTTTCCGCAATCCATAACCGATCCGCCGCCCAAGCATATAACGCCTTGGCATTGGCTTTTTTGGTAATGGCTGAGTGCCTGTTCAATAGAATGAATAGGGTTATTGGGCTTAACATCACTATATAGCTCAGTGGTAATAGCCTGTTTAGCAAGCAGATCGGCTAGCTCTCTGTGTAAGCCTAAAGCATGAATCTGCTTATCAGTCACCAGCAGTAAACGATTAAGCTTATTGGTTTTTATGTCGGCAATAAGGGACTCAAGGGCATTGTTACCCTTAAACAAAATAGGGCTGGGCGAGGGAAGGGTGCTAATTATTAGCTTTAGCCCTAAGTGATACAGCCTATAAAAAAACCTCGATATATTCAGTATATAGTACTCATTTTGTTACCTATAAATTCAACCATAGTTTTTTGTACAACTGAAATCAATGCTTATTGTCTTGAGGGAATTATTCTATTGTTAATAATTTCATGCTGTTTTGAGCAAGGGTCGGTTATTTAATCTAGAATTTTACTTAGGTAATTCGTTTATAAGCAGTTTTAATCAAGACTGTTTGAATCAAAGGCAAAGGAGCTGCGTTATGACTCATCGATTTATACTTATTTTGTTCTTTTTTTATGCACTAGTTGGCTGTAGCGGTGGTTCTGACGCCAAGAATGCTGGCGCGCAAAACGGCGATAATCAAAAAGCAGCTGCTATGGCGGGTTATAAGCTGCCCAATTCAATCGAAGTACTGGAAGCAGAGGAGTAATAAGCTATGAAAACTAGTTTACTAATTGGTCTTTTCTTAATGGTATTTGCGGGCTTTATTCAGGCGGCAACAGATTATGAGGCCGATGAGCAATATTTTTATGTCGATGAGCCCTTAAATGACTCGCTTCAGTCGGCAAGAATGATTATGTGCATTATGTCATCGATGAGGCCAGATGCCTTTGTTAATGATGGCAATTATTTAGCCGCTGTAAGCCTTGAGGCCTGTAATAAAAAAGCGGAAAGTGGAAGTGATTCATGGTGAAATTATCAATGATCCAACACCTAATGCAAAATAGATTAGCCCTTAGATAGTCTAATTGGCAAAGTAAAACAAAAGACCGACCTGTAGTTCACATAAATAATGTAAACTATGGGTCGGTTTTTTTGTGATGAGTTTTGCTTTCTTATGCGGCTTAATTATTCAGAGCAGGGCGTTGGCGACCCTGTTTTTCTTATCCATGGCTTGTTTGGCTCCCTATCAAATTTAGGTAATTTAGCCCGTGCGCTTGCGCCCAGCTATCGGGTGATTTCAGTGGATCTTCGCAACCATGGTGACTCGCCCCATCACTCTGAAATGAGTCTATTGTCTATGGCTCAAGATCTGGTTGAGCTAATGGATCATTTATCCATTGCTAGCGCGTATTTTGTGGGTCATTCGCTGGGCGGAAAGGTGGCTATGCAGTTGGCAATGAGCGAGGCTAGTAGGGTTAAAAGCTTAGTTATTGTTGATATAGCACCTGTTAAATATCAAGATAATAATAGAAATATTATCAATAATTTATATGATTTATCTAAAGTAAATATTAAAGATAGAAAGATGGCCGATTTCTTTTTATCTGAGCAGGATGTTGAGCCTTCTGTGCGTGCATTTTTATTAAAAAACTTACGTCGAAATACGGCGGGACATTTTGAGCTTAAAGTCAATATTAATGCCATTAAAGCGATCTATGAAAGCCATTTATCTGTGGCGCCAAAGGGCGAAGTTTTCAACGCCCCATGCCTATTTTTGAAAGGTGAAAATTCTGATTATATTGAGCAACAACATCTGCCAATTATTCAATCTATTTTTCCAAAATCTTCGGTAAAAACAATCGAGGCGGTTGGTCATTGGTTGCATGCAGAAATGCCAGAATTATTTAACCAGATTGTTTTGCAATTTATTCGTGAAATTTCCTGAACAAGCGCATCAATCCGTAGTAAAATGTCGCCAGAAATGTTTGTAGTTAGGAGCTACCGTAATGTTTGAGAGTTTAAAGCCTGTTGCAGGTGACCCTATTTTAGGATTAATGGCTGCCTTTAGAGCCGATAGTAGAGACCACAAGATTGACTTGGGTGTGGGTGTATACCAAGACGACAGTGGTCGAACACCCGTTATGAAATCAGTGAAATTAGCTGAAGCTAAGCTGATGGAGCTCGAAAACACTAAAGCTTATCAGGGTATCGCTGGTGATGCTGGCTACAACCAGCTGATGATGGCGCTATTGTTTGGTGCTGATCACAGTATTTTAAACTCAGATCGTCTGGTGACGCTTCAGGCACCGGGTGGTTCTGGTTCGCTGCGTGTAGGTGCTGAGGTTGTTCAGCGCGCTCGCCCCGACGCCAAACTATGGGTGGGTGTGCCCACTTGGCCGAACCATATCCCGCTAATGGGTAGTGCGGGTTTTGAGATTGAAGAATATCCTTACTACGATAAAACCAGCCATAGCATTAATATTGATGCCATGATGGAAACATTAAATCGCGTGCCAGCTGGTGATGTAGTGTTACTGCACGGTTGCTGTCATAACCCTACAGGCGCCGATTTACAGCCTGAACACTGGGATCAAATTGCTGATATTGCTCTTGAAAGAGGCTTTATCCCGTTTATTGATATTGCATATCAGGGTTTAGGGCAAGGCTTAGACGCGGATGCCTATGGCTTGCGTATGATGGCGGATCGCTTGCCGGAGTTATTGGTTGCTTCTTCATGCTCTAAAAACTTTGGTCTTTACCGAGAGCGTACGGGTTCTATTACTCTAGTGGCTGAGTCAGCTGAGCAAGCAAAGATCGTTTCTGCGCAATCTATGTCTATTGCTCGTCAAATTTATTCTATGCCACCCGCTCATGGTGCTCTGTTGGTTTCTCTTATTTTGGGTGATGATCAGTTGCGTGCCAATTGGCAAGCCGAGTTGGAAGAGGTGAGGTTGCGGATTAAATCAATGCGTACTCTTTTAACCGATGGTATTAACGATAATGCCGCTGGTATGGACTTTAGCCATATTAAGCAGCAACAGGGTATGTTTTCTTTCTTAGGTATTACCTCTGATCAGCTAAACCGGCTTCGTGATGAGTTTGCGATTTATATTGTTGGCTCTACACGGGTTAATCTGGCAGGTATTAATTCTACTAATATTGACTATTTAACCCAATCAATTCGTACCGTATTAGATTCATAATTTTTATCTGGCGCAGCCCTTTGCTATTAATTGACAAGGGTTGCGCCGATTAAAAAATACCCCCCATTGTATGTCCCGTACAAGATAATTGGCGCTAAAAGTCTGTTGTAGCGCTCTAGACTATATCCAAATATTAGTGATGGAATAAATATCGCCAGCGCCCATAATGCACTGTGCTCAGCGAGGTGTAGCTGTGCAAAAATGCCGCTGGTTATGAGGTTTGCCACTGAGAGTTTAAACAGAGTTTGCTTCCATCGCTGTGCAATCCAAGGTTTTAAAATGCCTCTAAAAATTATTTCTTCTATCACAGGGTAAACTAAAACAACCTGCAATAGAGACCAGCCGCCGTATAAAGCAACTGAGCCCGTTTGATAATAGATAATTAGCCATATTGCTACTGGTGACAGTAATAGCCCTAAAAACACCCAATCAGTGTAAAACTTGTTTGGTAAATCCTTTTCTTTTCGAGTCATCAATGTTGGTTCTTTTCCTTTCAAATTAATTCTATTTATTTGTTAGCAGTTTATGCGCGCGCTTAATATTTATTCTAAACCGTCCTATAGTCGCAGCAGTATAAAACTGAGCAAATCTACACTCTATCAGTTAGGTGATAAGGCCGTGATAAACATTAATGCCCGAAATGATAAGGGTGAACTACTCGATGACGTGACCATAAGTGTAAAGTGTATTTTCTGTCTAGGGATCGAAATTGGTCAATTTACCCAAATTAAGCCAGGTATTTACGAGGCAATAATCACATCAGGGAGACAAATAAGTTTTGGTTTCATTGAGGCCGAGCTAACCAATGAATTTGGTAGCGCTAACCTTGCGCCACAAAAGTTGAATGTTATTTACAGACCTAGTGGGGGCTGTACTGTCGCCGCCAATGGCCGCTCAGATATTTCGCTATTCCTTATGCTGATACTATTAACAATCTATCATCGTCGAAAAAAGCTCAAATCTAGATAATCTTTTTCCTTTCAATCTAATCGCTCACCTTGTTACTATTCCAAAAGGATATTTTATTGCATGATGATGCGTCACAAGGGCGCTAGTCTGTATAATTAGCGTTTTGATTTTTGGTTTCTAAATATTATGGATTATTTTCAGCGAATTGGTTTGCTTAGCAGTATAGATGCTGAGGAAGTTAAGCAGTCGATTCAAAAACTTGAATCGTTCTTGCAAGCTCAGGGGCGCGACGTTGTCTATGAGCAAAAAACTGCTGAGCTAGTGGGTTGGAAAGTGGAAAAATCCCTAGAGATTCATGAATTTCTAGAGTCCATCGACCTAGTTGTTGTGATTGGAGGTGATGGTAGTATTCTCAGCGCCTGCCGAAAAATTGCCTCTAGTAATGTTCCTTTATTAGGAATAAATCTTGGTCGGTTGGGTTTCTTGACAGACATTACACCTGATGAAATAGAATTGCGCGTAGCGCCAGTATTAGCTGGAGAGTTCAAGCAAACTGAACGCACTATGCTGAGCACTAGCATTACGCGAAATGGTTGTGAAATTGGTGCTGGTACCGCGTTAAACGATGTTGTTTTGCACCCTGGTATGTCGGTTCGAATGATGGAGTTTGAGCTCTATGTCGATGGCGAGTTTGTCTATAGTCAGCGTTCGGATGGTCTTATCGTAGCAACACCAACAGGATCAACCGCCTATGCGCTCTCTGCGGGTGGTCCGCTTATCTGCCCAGAGATTGATGCCATGGTTTGTGTGCCGCTCAATCCTCATACCCTGAGTAGTCGGCCTATTGTGCTACATGGTGACTCAGAAATAGAAATAAGAGTAAATTCAAAGCATGAGCTGCATCCCTCGGTGACCTGCGACGGGCAGGATGATTTAATGACCGAACCCGGTGATAAGATTCTTATCAAAAAACATCAGCATATAATCTCGCTGATTCATCCTAAAGATAATAATTTTTATAAAGTTTCTCGGTCTAAGTTGGGCTGGGGTAGTCGTTTGGGCGTAAAAAAAGAACGCTAGATATTACAGCTACAGTCGCTGAGAATTAAAGGTTATGAATCTTTGGAATAAAAGCAGTTGGGCCTCAGGTATATCGGGTAACCCCGTAGTGGCCCTAATTATATTGGGTTGCATCATAGGTGCAGCTATTACCGAATTTAGCCCATCACTTACCAGGGATCTTTTTTTTGTAGACCCAGATAAGGGGCAATACACCCGTTTGTTAAGCCCCATATTCTTACATTTCGGGCTATTACATTTGGTATTTAACTGTCTTTGGTTAACAGTTTTGGGTGCAAGAATTGAGTCTCAACAGGGTTCAATTCATCTGTTAACGTTGGTGCTTATAACCGGTATCTGTTCGAATATGGCGCAGTTCTACTGGTCTGGCTCAATTTATTTTGGCGGTCTTTCTGGGGTTATTTATGCCCTGTTAGGTTATATTTGGATTAAGCATAAAATTGCGCCATACCATTATGCGCCGTTACCCTCTGGTCTTATGGGTTTTATGGTGGGCTGGTTAGTACTTTGTATGACAGGAATTTTAGAGGTTGCGGTGGGTATTGGGGTCGCCAATGCGGCTCACCTTGGTGGTCTTATTGTAGGGCTATTAATTGGCTTTGTGTTTGCTTTAATCGGCAAATTCAAAACAGGTTAAAACATAAAAGCGAATCATTATGGATTATAAACAGCTACTGGATAGTATTACCCCAGAGATATATCAAAGATTTCAAAAAGCCATCGAAGTTGGCAAATGGCCTGATGGTCGTGAGTTGAGCGAAGAACAGAAATCACTCTGTATGCAGGCTATTATTGCCTATGATCAGCGTAATCCAGAGGCTGAAAGAACCGGCTATGTACCACCAAAAGATTCTGCATGCGCACCAGATACTCAACCCAAGCCACTTAAGTGGGATCATTAATGTCTGTTTCTGTCACCGGTCATTTGGCAAAAATGCAGGTTGAGCTCGATCAGCAGGTGCAGTATTTCTTACCTCTAGATGATCATCATGAACCGCTTAACGCGCTGTTGGGCAAACAGATCCGCCTAGAATATCTGGGTGATATTCACTGTATTTATTGTGGTAAACGCTCTAAAAAAAGCTTTAGTCAGGGCTACTGCTATCCCTGTTTTACCAAATTACCCCAGTGTGACACCTGTATTATGAGCCCCGAAAAATGCCACTATGAACAGGGTACCTGTCGTGATCCAAGCTGGGGCGAAGAATACTGTTTTACTGATCATTATGTATATTTAGCCAATAGTTCTGGGGTAAAGGTGGGTATTACCCGCGGTTCTCAGATTCCTACTCGTTGGATTGATCAGGGCGCAACTCAGGCGATGCCTATTTTTCGGGTAAAGTCCCGTTATCAAGCGGGTTTAATAGAGGACTGTCTGCGAGAGCATGTCGCTGATAGAACCCATTGGCAGAAAATGCTCAAGGGTAATTCAGACCCAGTGGATCTAGAAGAGATTAGAGACTCCATTATTGCCCAGTCAGAATCGGGTTTAAGTGCGATTGAACAAAAATTTGGCTTGTTAGCGATCCAGCGGCTTTATCACCAACAAATAGTGGATATTAATTTTCCGGTGTTGGAATTTCCTGAAAAAGTTAAAAGCTTAAACTTTGACAAACAGCCTATTGTAGAGGGTGTTCTTCAAGGTATTAAAGGTCAGTATTTAATACTAGATACCGGCGTCATCAATATTAGAAAATTCACTGCATACAATGTGCAATTTTCCGCATAATTAAGGTTATAAACTGTGAAAGATGCAACCCCACAAACCATCTATTTAAAAGACTATCAGGTTCCTGAATACCTTATTGAAAAAACTGAATTAGTTTTTGAGCTCAATGAAGACGACTGCAAGGTCAGTAGTAGACTTCATATCCGTCGTAACCCAAACAGCCAGTCAAAGCAGTCCGATTTATTCCTTCACGGTGGTTCAGAGCTAGATTTACAACAGGTTGCCATAGACGGTGTTGTATTAGCCAGTGACCGCTATCAACGCAGCGAAGACGGCCTGGTTATTAAGCAGGTTGGTGATTCAGCTGTGGTTGAAATAGACCTATTCATTAAACCTCATTTAAATACCACTATGATGGGGCTGTATAAATCTCGCACTATGTATTGCACCCAGTGTGAGGCTGAGGGTTTCAGAAATATCACATTCTATCTCGACCGTCCCGATGTGATGTCAGAATTTACTACCAAAATGATTGCAGATAAAACGCTATTCCCCGTGTTGCTATCCAATGGTAACGCGGTAGAGCAGGGTGATTTAAATGATGGTCGGCATTTTGCTACCTGGCATGATCCCTTTAAAAAGCCCGCTTACCTCTTTGCGCTGGTGGCTGGCGATCTCAGTGTGGTTGAGGACAGCTTTACCACCTGCACTGATCGAGAAATATTACTGCAAATTTTTGTTGAAGAAAAAGATCTCAATAAGTGTGATCACGCCATGCTGTCCTTAAAAAATTCCATGGGCTGGGACGAACAAACCTACGGCCGTGAATATGACCTCAATCGCTTTATGATTGTTGCAGTTGATGATTTCAATATGGGTGCTATGGAAAACAAAGGGCTCAATATCTTTAACACCTCAGCCGTATTAGCTAACCCTAAAACCACCACAGATGCCGCATTTCAGCGTGTAGAAGCCATTGTTGCCCATGAATATTTCCATAACTGGTCAGGCAATCGGGTTACCTGCCGAGATTGGTTTCAGCTAAGCCTTAAAGAAGGCTTTACCGTCTACCGCGATAGCCAGTTTTCTGCCGATATGAACTCGCCTGTGGTTAAACGAATTGAAGATGTGGGCTATCTGCGAACCCATCAGTTTGCCGAAGATGCAGGCCCTATGTCTCATCCAGTTCAGCCCGATGCCTACATGGAAATTAATAACTTTTATACCCTCACTGTGTATGAAAAGGGTGCCGAAGTGGTGGGTATGATTCACAGCCTATTAGGCGATGAAAAATTTAGGCAGGGCAGTGATCTGTATTTCTCCCGCCACGATGGCCAAGCGGTGACTATTGAAGAATTTGTCGGCGCTATGGAAGAAGTGAGTGGCCTCGATCTACAGCAATTTCGTCGTTGGTATAAGCAATCCGGAACCCCAGTTGTTGATGTAACCAGCAACTATGATCCAAAGGCCAAAACCTATAGCTTAACCTTTGAGCAAAGTTGCCCTGCGACGCCGGGTCAAAGCCAGAAAAAACCCTTCGTGATTCCCATTAAATTTGGTTTGGTAGGCGTTGATGGACAGGATTTGCCGCTTAATACTCAGGGCGATCAGAGTATGGTTTTCTCGTTGTATGAAACCCGTCAAACCTTGGTATTTGAAAATATTCAACAGCCTCTCGTGCCATCGTTACTGCGTGGATTTTCAGCGCCCATACGACTCAATTATGACTATAGCAGTAATGAATTAGCCCATTTAATGGCCAATGATTCCGATGGCTTTAACCGTTGGGATGCAGGGCAGAAGTTAAGCCTTAAAGTGCTGAATCAGCTCATCGAGGATGCTATAGCTGAGCGCGAGCTAGTGATGAATCAGCAATTAATTACGGTACTCGGCGATGTGCTTAGTGACCAGAGTTTAGACCCCGCCATGGTTAATCTGATGCTGCAATTACCCAGTGAGGCACAGCTTCACGAGCAAGCAGAAATAATTCAGGTGCAAGCCATTCATAGGGCCAGAGAATTTGCTCGACAGTCTATAGCAAGCGCATTACAGGCACAGCTAGTGAGTACTCATCAGCGCCTAACTGAAACCCAAGCCTATGCGCCTGAGGCAGATCAAATAGGTCGACGAGCCCTGCGCAACTGTTCGCTGGGGTATTTGATGAATATCGAAGGGGTGGGTTCAGAACTGGCTTGGCAGCAGTTTAATGATGCCAGTAATATGACCGATAAGGCCGCCGCACTCAGCGCCCTAGTTAACTGTGAAACAGCTCAGGATTATGCCGCTCAAGCTCTTAAAACATTTGAGCAAGACTATGCCAATGAAACCCTCGCCATGAATCTATGGTTGCAGGTTCAGGCCACCTGCAAGTTAACAAACGGTTTGGATAGAGTGAAAGCACTGATGGAACATTCAGCGTTTAATATCAATAACCCCAATAAAGCCAGAAGTCTATTGGGTGCTTTTTGTAGCGCCAACCCCATTAACTTCCATAGCAAAGATGGCTCAGGCTATGGTTTTTTACAGCAGCAGATTATTGCCCTTAACGCGCTTAATCCTCAGGTTGCCGCGCGATTAGTAACGCCGCTAACCCGATGGAAGAAATTGCCTGAACCCAATCGCCAACTCATGCGCGATGCCTTACAGCAAATCGCCAACCACAAAGGATTGGTTAAGGATGTTCAGGAGATAGTGACTAAGTCGCTTTAAACCACAAGCTCGCAAGAAAATAGCCGCTTTATTCAGGATAGAGCGGCTTTAATTCTTTTCGGACTTTATGGCTTGTGGTTTTGACGGAAACAAACTGCTTAAGTGCTTTAATAATAGATTTACTGTCCACCTCAAAGTCTGTGTCACTGTCCGCCTTAAATAGGCTCTGATCCAACTGGCTAAACTGCTGTTTCAATTCTGAATTCTCCATTAAATCGGCTAACTGATTTAAAGAGCGGGGTGGCTGTTGCGGGAATACCTCAGCACCCCAGTGTAAGAGGCTATCGCGCATCTCGGCCAACTGATTATTTGCCGCTAGCTGTTCAATCTTTTTAAGCTGTTGTTTAGCGCTTACTAAAGACTTAGGTGTCTTAGGGACTGTTGCAGATACCGGCGTTTTACGCCAATAAAACAGCCCCACTAAAAGAGCGATTAATAACGCATTTAAGCCCAGTGACCAGCGAGTAATAGCCGCTATCTCACCATTATTATTGCTATCTGAACCCATCACTATGGATGGGTTGATAGTGGGCGGTTGGTCGCTAATCTGATTAACCTTATTACCAGCAACCACATTAAAGATTTTTGAGGGTAGGCGACTGGTTTGCATACGGTTATTTACTGTATCCCACCATTCAATTTCAATAGCAGGAATACTGATTTTTCCTGCTTGATTGGGCACTATAGCTAGGCTCTCAGTGCGAACACCCAGTATGCCGCGATTGGTTTGTTTGTCTTCCAGTGAAGGCTGATCAGGGTAAAGCTTGAGTTGGCTATTTTCCACGCTAGGTAAGGGCTGTATTTGCGCCGCAGTTAACCCTAGTGCACTGATTTTGACGGTTCTAGTGATGGGTTCACCCGCAGTTAATATGCCTGAGTTATCACTCCATGATTGCTCTAACCTAACTTGGCTACTTGGCATCCACTGGCTGGCACTAAGATGTGCGGGTAAGGGTGCGATATCGACTATTTTTTCTTCCGTCAGCCTAATAACGCGATTACCCCGTGAGAAAAATCCACCGAATCCAGAGTTGCTGGTTTCAAAGGCAGTAAATCGCTGACTAGGAATGTTTAGCTTGCCAATCGATTGGCCAAATAGGGCGAATTTAATTTCAATAATCGAGTAATTCTTACCATTGATCCTCTTGTTAAAACGCTCTTCAGAAACTTGCTGAATAATTGCATCGGGTATTTCAAATTCAGAAATGGATATATCCTGCAGTGGCACCGAATAATGTAGGCGATGGGTAAGAATCACCTGTTCTTGAATAAAGGCCATGTCTTTATCCACAGTGGTTTCAATAAAAACCGGCTGCCCGCTGGAAGTGCTCGCGCTGGTATTAGCAGGACGCACATTAATGCCAATCGCCTGACTGCGGCTACCCATAAACTTTAGCGAGGGTACAGTGAGTTTTCCCTGTCGCTTCGGGATTAATAAGATCTTCCAATCAGTATAAGAGGTTGATTCGCCATTGACCCAAGAATACTGCTGTTGACGGCTATTAGAAGCGATAGAGAAGTCTCTCTCGATAGCACTAAAGTCAGGATCCCCGGAGGGGGCTTTCCCCGAGTAACGGACTGTGAGCTGTAGGGTTTCATTGGTTTCTATTTGGGTGCGATCCACAGTCGAGCTTAGCGAAGCCCAGCTGGGAATGGCCACTAATAGCAATAAAATTAATGTGGTGTTTTTAAATACTTTATTCATCTACCAACGCTCTTGCTGATTAGGTGGTGGTGGGTTTCGCTGTTCCGACGCCCGTTGCTGGGATTGATAACGAAATTTTTGTTTTAATAAGCCGCCTGGGTCATCAGGGACTCTGCGCAGCCACTGTTGTAGCTCCATCTGTTGCTGTTCCTTAAGAGAGTCCTCTTCAGATTTCTGCTTAGACTGCTCTTCTTTAGACTGCTCTTCTTCAGAAGCCGATTTATTTTGTTCTTCCTGTTTCTGCTCTTGCTCAGCACTTTGGTTTTCTTCACCCGTATTTTGCTGCTGTTCACTCTCGGATTGTTGTTGGTTCTCAGATTGCTGCTGTGACTGACTCTGCTGTTGATCCTGATCCTGTGACTCGCCATCTTGATCCTGTGGGTCGCCACTTTGATCCTGATTCTGCTGTTGCTGTTTAAGCTGCTCTACAAGCTGTCGGTTGGCAATGGCATCATCCATATCGGGCTTTATAGTCAGGGCTTGATCATAGGCTTTAATAGCGCCGTCAAGGTCGCCAGATCGAGCTAGAGCATTACCTAGATTATAACTGTCATCAGCGCTTTTTCCCTGACTATACTGCTCCACAGCGGTTTTATAATCTTGGTTTTTATAGGCAGCACTGGCTTGCCACTGAGGGTTCTCAAATAGACCCTGTGCCGCCTCAGCATCTCCCTGCTGTAATGCCTTATAGCCCTGCTGATCATCCGTAAGCCATAGATCCTGCCAGACAGAGGCCTCGGTTGGTGGCGCATTTAATAGGGTAGGGGCTAAAATAATCACAAACACCAGCCCTTTGCGAAAGCTCGCTAATAACAGCGGCAGTAGAAGTAAAATCAGCCAATAGCCATAATCTTCCCAAACATCAAAGGTCTGATCACTAACTACTGTTGTTTCCGGGAAGTCACTGGCCACCGCCTGCAATAAATGGTTGATATCTGAATCGTCATTGGACATTGAAACGAACTTACCTCCACCCAAATCAGCCAGCTGTCTCAGTGCGCTACTATCTAACTTGGGTAACAAAATACTACCATTTTTGTCTTTGACAAAACCCCCATTGCCCATAGGAATCGGGGCGCCTTCTGCGGTACCTATACCCAATATATGCAAGCGTATATTGCGACTTTTTAGCTGTGAGGAAATATCGCCAAAGGCTGCTCTACTAACCCCATCGGTTAGCAGTATAATGTCTGCTTGCTGATAACCTGCATTTTTAATGAGATCCATAGCGGCATCAATGCCATCCTCAGTATTACTCCCATAAACGGGCAATAATCCAGGATGTAAAGTGGGAATAAGGCTAATAATCGTATTGCCATCTTCTGTTAGGGGAGAAACAGTAAATGCCTCGCCGCCATAGACTACTAGCCCGGTAAAGCCCTGTTGGCGTGCCTTAAGAATATCAATCATCTTATATCTGGCTTTAATCAGGCGACTGGGTGTTACATCCTCAGCTAACATTGAGGGGGATAAATCGAGCATTAACACAAGTGCGGCATCTTCTTTATGCACGGGTTGCGGTAATTGATTCCAACTGGGTCCGGCCAGTGCCAAGCAAAATAGTAACCAACAGCCAGCGGTACCGGTCATAAAACCTCGCGTTAGACGGTTTTCACCCTGAGCATCTGATTGCATTAAAAAGGGTATTAATTCAGGGCTGATCACTTTGCTCCAGTTGCCTGCCTGATGAGCAAGTTTATTGATCATCAGCAAGCAAAGTGCGGCAGGGATAATCCCCAGCAACCATAGCGGGCGAATAAAGTGGAAATCACTCATTAACTGCTCAATCATCAGTATTCCCTCGTCTACGAACTATTGCGATCAAAAGTGTCGCGACAAAAGCTATGCCCAATGGCCAATGAAAAAGCGACATAACCGGACGAATCATTTCCGCTTCCTGATCCACCGGTTCCAGTCGATTAAGCTCCTGATAAATAGCCGTTAGCTCCTGTGGGTTTCGCGCTCTAAAAAATTGACCACCGGTGGTGGTTGCTATCGTAGCCAGTGTTTTTTCATCGAAGCCACTGCCACCGCGAGCACCCACACCAATGGTATAAATTTTCACCCCAGCACGGTTAGCCAGCTGAGCCGCCTTTAAAGGGTCAAGTGCTCCCGCATTATTGGCTCCATCGGTGAGTAAAATAAGTACCCGATGATTTTCAGGCCTATCCTGTAAGCGTTTTACCGCCAGACCAATTGCATCACCAATGGCTGTACCATTGCTGCCGGCAAAACCAAGCTGAGCTTCGTAAAGTAGTGTCTGTAGAGTTTTTCTATCAAAGGTGAGAGGCGTTTGCAGGTAGGCTTGCTCACCAAATAGCACCAGACCAAGGCGATCCCCCTCACGTTTCTCGACAAAATCTCCGACCACGGCTTTAACCGCCATCAGACGATTCATTGTTTGGCCACCTATGCGCATATCTCGCTGACGCATACTGGGGGATATGTCCACGGCCAGTAATAAATCTCTGCCATTAGTCGGCAAAGCCACAGGATCACCCACCCAAGTGGGTCTAGAAAGTGCAAGCAGAACACAAAGCCAGCACAGCCAGAGTAAGAGTTTTAATAGCTGCTGAATCCAGCGCGAGCCAGTTGCTTGAGATGACTGGGTCTTAGCGATTGCAAGCAGGCTAGGCGCACGTATGGCACTCAGCCTAAGCTGTATAGGTTGTCGCCAATACCTATAGAGAATCGGAAGAGGTAACAGCACAAATACCCATGGCCATAACAGACTAAGCATGAGCAGTATCCCCAAGATTTTTAGCTAGAGGATGACCCTTAATCCACTGGGTGCCAGAGGCTACTAGCTGATCAACCAGTTCAGCCGAAACCTCCGAGTCTTTGGCATAAAACAACCTTTGCCAATCAGCCGGCAGCTGATCAAAGCCGGCTTTTGGGGTGGTTTGGTTTAAAAAAGCAATAAACTCAGCCTGATTAAGGCTACTTAAATGAAACTCTGGATAGGCACTAACCGCCACGCGTTTAAGTAAAACCAATAAAGCAGTGATTCGCTGATGCTGACAGTTGTTAGGTAGTTGCTTAACTTGAGATAAAGCTTGGCGACGATAAGTAAAAGCATGATGTCGTTGCCAGAAAAAATGCACCGTAAAAGCCAAGCCAGCAACCAACAGAGCACCTAAAACCCACCATCCGGGCGCCAATGGCCACCAAGAAACCGCCTCGGGTAAATGAATATCTCTCAATTGTGCAAGCGGATCGCTGGGGTTCACAGTAGAGTCCTAACTAGGTTCTTTTTGGGTTGAGTCGACGCTTGCCATAGGCCTTTGCCAGTATGCGCATTGCCGGTTTTGCGGTATCAAAGCTAAGCAGACCTGCATGCAGCTGCTCACTGAGTTTGCGCAAATAGTCTTCACGTTGAGCAAATTGATCAGCAAAATTATCACATAAATTTTGATCGCCAGTATCAAGCATGGCCTGTTTTTCTCCATTACTAACCGGGTAGAGTGCAGGCTCTGGAAGCTGTCGTTCGAGGTTGTCATAAACCTGACAAAAATTCACATTGCAATGTTTGGCCAAGGCGAATAAGTGGGGTTCACACTGGGTGCTTAGATCGTAGAAGTCACTAATGATAAATACAGTGCTCCCAGGAAGGACAACCCGTCTCGATTCTTCAAGCACCGTGGCCAAATCATACTGATCCTGTTGGGCTGTAAGCAGAGCTTCGCTATATTTTTGCAAACCATGAATGAGTTGTAATGCATTGTGATGACTGCGCTTAGGTTTAATTTCTAACTGTTGTTGTGCGCCAAAAATAAGCCCGCCAACCCGATCGTTAATACTCAGCCCAGCCCAAGCAAGAGCTGCGGCGATTTCACAGGCAACCACCGATTTTAATCGTTGGCTACCAAAAAACATCGGGCTACGAAGATCAGTGATAATTAAAATGGGTCGTTCGCGCTCTTCAACAAACACTTTGGTATGAGGGGTCTGTGTGCGGGCAGTGACTCGCCAATCAATACTGCGAACATCATCGCCCGGTTGATAGAGTCTAACCTGATCAAAATCCATGCCGCGACCACGAAACTGCGATCTATGGCCGCCGGCAAGCACCTGTCTGGCCTGCATTTTCGGGAAGCCAGAGAGCTCTCTTGACCCATAGCGCAACTGAATCAGTTGGTGGCTATGGGCAATGGCCGGATTTAGATTTTCATCCTTAAAGTCTTGCATGGGTTAAGCGGATGGAACGGCGGCTAATAAGCTATCGATAACCTGATTGGCGCTAATGCCAGCAGCTTCGGCTTCAAAGCTAAGTATAAGTCGATGGCGAAGCACATCATGAGCTACAGCACGAATATCATCTGGGGTAACAAAGTCACGACCATCTAGCCATGCCACTGCTCGACTACAACGATCTAAGGCGATGGTTGCTCTGGGGCTTGCGCCATAGTCCAGCCAGCTGGCTAGCTCTTCACCGTAACTTTGAGTGTTTCGGGTGGCGAGAATAATTTGTACTAGATACTCTTCAACTGCTTCATCCATGTGAACCGCTAATACCTGTTGGCGAGCCTGCATAATGGTTGCTTGGGGAACCGGTTCGAAATCACTAGTCTGGTTGCCAGTAGCCTCAGCGCGCGATAGCTGCAGTATAGTTTTTTCACTGGCTGGAGTAGGGTAATCAACCATTACATGCATCAAGAAACGGTCCATTTGTGCCTCGGGTAACGGATAGGTACCCTCTTGCTCTATGGGGTTCTGAGTCGCCATCACTAAAAATAGATCGGGAAGTGGGTAACTCTTCTTGCCCACCGAAACCTGTCTTTCTGCCATGGCCTCTAAAAGGGCAGACTGAACCTTGGCTGGAGCGCGATTAATCTCATCGGCCAACACTAAGTTGTGAAACAAAGGTCCCGCTTGAAATTCAAACACAGCCTGTTCAGGGCGATAAATATCACTGCCGGTAATATCAGAGGGCAGTAAATCAGGAGTAAATTGAACACGATGGAAGTCAGCATCTATTCCTTCGGATGCAGTTTTAATCGCCTTGGTTTTGGCAAGGCCTGGTGCGCCCTCAACTAAAAGGTGCCCGTCGGCTAAAATGGCGATAATTAATCGTTCAATAAGCTGTTCTTGGCCTACAATTCGGCTGTTAAGCCAAGCTTTAAGGCTGTCTATGGTCTGATGCAAGTTGAACCTCTGTAAAATTCTATGATTTAAACTAATGGGTGATTTTAGTAAGTCTTCTCACAAGACTCAATCTCAACCGCTAAAAAATTAATAATTTTTAGCGGCCTCACATCAAATTATAGATAAAAAATCTATTTAAAGATTACTGACCTTTTGTTGCATAGTTGCCGGGCTAAAACCATCCCAGTAATCTACTCGGCCCTGTCGCCAGCCAGTACACCACTGAAAGCCAAGGTTTGACTCAGTTGAATAGGGGCAGGATGAAATTGATCGTTCTTTAATGGCTGCTTGATAGCCACGAAGAAATGCACGATGAGTAAGATCTTTTTTGTGTTTTTTCATTGAAATCTCCAGTCTTTTGTCAGCGTAAGGACAGTCGAAAATCAAATCATAGGGCAGATTTTCAACAATCAGGGGGCAAAGAGATATAGAATGGCGGCCTGATAAAAGATTGGCAGGTCGGAGTATCTAAAAAAGCTCCCTTTTCACAGTCTTTGACAATATTTTTATTATTAAGTTCGACAATTTTTTAGGATGTGAGCAATTTGTCTTTAACAACAGAAAATCTAGATTGGTTAGCAACCTGTCCCAAAGGAATGGAGCAGCTTTTATCTGACGAGCTACTGGCGCTTGGCGCAACAGAGGTAAAGCAGACAGTAGCTGCTGTGCATTTCCAAGGAGAGCTAAAGATAGCCTATAAAGCCTGTCTTTGGTCACGCATAGCCAATCGCGTACTGATGCCATTGGTGAGCTTCAGGCTGGATACAGTTGAAGATCTGTATGAAAACGCTGTTGAGATACCCTGGGAAGATCACCTATTAGCACAAAACAGCATAGCCATTGACTTTATTGGCACATCTAAACTTATTGACAATAGTATGTACGGCGCACAGCTGTTAAAAGATGCTATTGTCGATCGCATTCGACGCATAGAAGGCGGACGCCCCAGTGTTGATGCTAAGTCCCCAGATATTCGTATTCAGGCCCGTCTTCACAAAGGTCAGGTTGCAGTGTCCCTTGATATCTCTGGTGAAAGCCTACATAGACGTGGTTATCGAACCGGTCAGGGTAGTGCGCCCTTAAAAGAGAATCTCGCCTGTGCCATATTGTTGCGATCGGGTTGGCCTGCTATTGCAAAGCAGGGCGGTGCACTTATTGACCCCATGTGTGGTAGTGGCACGATTTTAATTGAGGCTGCGCTTATGGCGGCTGATATTGCTCCGGCATTAAATCGGGAAACCTTTGGTTTTACTCATTGGCTGAAACATGATGAGTCTCTTTGGGAAACCGTATTGGCCGATGCCGAGGAAAGAAGAACCCAAGGTTTAGAGAATTTTAATTTAGATATTCGCGGTTATGATGGCAATAGTCGGGTGTTGGACGTGACTGTAGCTAATATCGAAAATGCCGGTCTCGATGAGCATATTCGTATTGCACACAAGCCCCTCGATCAGTTTGGTAAGGCAACCGCCGAAACTGGCCTGCTAGTCACTAATCCGCCCTATGGCGCGCGTATGGGCGAGGTAGAGCAGTTAATTCCGCTGTATGAAAAGCTAGGCGTGGTGCTGCAAAAGAACTTTACTGAATGGCGAGCGGCAATTTATACCGGTAATCTGGATCTGGCGCGCGAGCTGGATCTGTCGCCCAGCAAACAATACAGCCTGTTCAATGGATCCATTGCCTGTAAGGTCTTGGTTTTTGACAATATGCAGTCAAAGTCGGAGCAAATTGCCGAGCGTCTGAGCAAGCCTGCGCCGGTTCAGCCTCTTTCTGAAGAAGCAAAGATGTTATTTAACCGCCTGCAAAAGAACCAAAGGCGATTAAAAGGCTGGTTAAAGAAGTCGTCTATCAGCTGTTACCGACTTTATGATGCCGATATACCGGAATACTCGGCGGCGATTGATATCTACGAAAAATTTATCTATGTGCAGGAATATGCGGCACCGAGTACCATTGAAGAGCGCGTTGCTAAGCAACGATTTGAAACCATCAAGCGTGCGGTCAAAGAATTTTCCGGTAATGAATATAAAAAAGTTTATTACAAAGAGCGTCGCCGTCAAAAAGGCGATTCTCAGTATCAGCGCCTGAATGAAGAAACTTCTGAAAGTATTGTGGTCAATGAGGGTAGGGCGCGCTTCGAGGCTAACCTCAGCGACTACCTAGATACGGGTTTATTCCTTGATCACCGTCCAGTGCGGGCTCTGTTAGCTGAAATGACCGCAGGCAAGACATTGCTTAACCTCTTTTGCTACACCGCGTCTGCGACGGTTCAGGCGGCCTTAGCTGGTGCAAAAAGCTCGCTGAGTGTGGATATGTCGAATACCTACTTAGATTGGGCTCAGCGTAACTTTGAGCTTAATAGTCTAAGTTCGTCTAAGCATCAGCTATTGCGTGCGGACTGTCTTAAATGGCTTGAAGAAGACTCACAAACCTTTGACGTGATCTTTTTAGATCCGCCGACATTCTCTAATTCCAAGAAAATGGAGTCTGTGTTGGATGTTCAGCGCGATCACCCTGAGCTAATTCGTCAGGCTATGGCCAAGTTAAACCCAGAGGGTACTTTGGTATTCTCTAATAACTTCCGTAAGTTTAAATTGGATGAGCTAACCTCACGCCAATTTAACTGTGAAAATATTACCCAGCAAACTCTGGATACTGACTTTGAGCGCAACCCACGTATTCATAATGTGTGGTTAATTACTAAGCGAAGCTCATTTGGCTAGGCTAAATGGTAGGTATAAATGGATAAGAAAATTACCCTAATCAGTGGCCCTAATTGCCATCTTTGTGATCAAGCAAAAGAGATGCTTTACCCGCTATTAGAGGCTAATAATATCCAGTTAAATGAGCTTAATGTGAAGGATGATGTTGCACTTTTCGAGCAGTATGGTCTGCGTATTCCAGTGGTAGTTTTTGCCGATGGCAGTGAAAAAGGTTGGCCTTTTACCGCGGCTCAAATTTCTAGAATGATAAATTAAAGATATTATTTATCAATAATTTAAAACAATTACCTATAAATTACTTTAAAAATTTACTCAGATAAGAATCCAACGCATTAGCAAAATCCATCCGGTCTCTTTGGTTTAATGGCGGCGGTCCACCCCCCACCTCAACACCACTGGATCGCATGGAGTCCATAAAGTCCCGCATATTAAGTCGAGCACGAATATTAGAGGCAGTATAAAGTTCGCCGCGAGGGTTAAGTGCCTTTGCCTGTTTTTCGATGACTTCTGCCGCTAGCGGTATGTCGGCAGTAATCACTAAATCGTCTTTTTCTACTAAGCTCACAATATGGTCATCGGCCACATCAAAACCTGAGCTCACGCAAATGGAGCGCACTGAAGGAATTCTTGGCGTGTTTAATGGCTGATTGGCAACTAGGATGACTTCGATGCCCGTTCGCTGTGAAACACGGTACAGAATATCTTTTATAACGACGGGACAGGCGTCGGCATCAACATAAATTTTCAAGACTGAGTCTCTGGTTAGTTTGGTGTATTCCTATTGTAACCGATTGTTTGCTTTTTGCGGTGAAATCTAGTGCTTGAAAAGCCCGCAATACTGGGTAAAATGCCGGCCTTAACTAAAAATTATAATCATGTGGCCTCTTGTATGGGTCACCACTGAAAAGGAACAAATCATGCCTGTTATTACTCTCCCTGATGGATCTCAACGCGACTTCGATTCTGCTGTCACCGTACTTGAAGTGGCTGCTGATATTGGCCCGGGACTTGCCAAGGCCACTTTGGCTGGTGTTGTGTCTGGTCAAGAGGTGGATGCCTCTTACCTTATCGAAAAGGATGCAAACCTATCGATTGTCACTGACCGCTCCGATGAAGCTCTAGAAATTATTCGCCATTCTACTGCCCACTTGTTGGCCATGGCGGTAAAGGAATTATTCCCCACAGCTCAGGTGACCATTGGTCCGGTGATAGAAAATGGCTTCTATTATGATTTTTCCTTTGAACGCACTTTTACCCCTGAAGATCTAGAAGCTATTGAGCAGCGTATGCAAGCGTTAGCTAAACAAGACTTCGCTATCGCGCGAGAAGAATGGGATAGAGATGAAGCAGTAGAGTTTTTTAAAGGGATTGGCGAAGCCTACAAAGCAGAGATTATTGCGGGTATTCCTGCAGATCAGCCCATTGGTCTTTACCGTCAGGGTGATTTTGTTGATCTCTGTCGTGGTCCTCATGTTCCCTCTACGGGCAAACTTTCGGCCTTTAAATTAACCAAAGTGGCAGGTGCCTACTGGCGCGGTGATAACGATAATGAAATGCTACAGCGCATTTATGGTACTGCTTGGGCTAACAAAAAACAGCTAAAAGCTTATATCAATCGTTTGGCTGAGGCGGAAAAGCGCGATCACCGCAAGATTGGTAAGAAGCTAGATCTTTTCCATATGCAGGAAGAGGCGCCGGGTTCAGTTTTTTGGCATCAAAAAGGCTGGGCAATTTATAACGGCATCAAAGACTACATGCGTAAAAAGCAGTTGCAGAACGGCTACCAAGAAATTAGAACACCTCAGGTTGTGGATTACAGTCTGTGGGAAAAGTCCGGTCATGCCGATAAGTTTGGCGATGATATGTTTTCCATAACTACGGATGACAGACAGTACGCAGTTAAGCCCATGAACTGTCCCTGTCATATTCAGGTTTATAATCAAGGCTTAAAAAGCTACCGAGATTTGCCATTACGTATCGCAGAGTTTGGTTCCTGTCATCGCAATGAGCCCTCAGGTTCGTTACACGGCATTATGCGTGTTCGCTCATTTACTCAGGACGATGGCCATATCTTTTGTTCAGAAGATCAGATTCAATCTGAGGTTTCTGAGTTTATTGATGTACTGCATGAAGTTTATGCTGATTTTGGCTTTAGCGAAATAATTTACCGCCTATCCACTCGCCCTGAACAGCGTGTGGGTACAGAGGAGAGTTGGGATCGTGCTGAAAAAGCGCTAGGTGAAGCCCTCGACGCTAAACAATTGCCTTGGCAAGAATTGCCGGGTGAGGGCGCATTTTATGGGCCAAAGATAGAATTCTCATTAAAAGATTGTATTGGTCGAGTCTGGCAGATGGGAACTATTCAGGTAGATTTCTCGATGCCAGGCCGTCTTGATGCCGAATATGTAGCCGAAGATGGCAGTCGTAAAACACCGGTTATGTTACACCGAGCCATATTGGGTTCTTTTGAGCGATTTATTGGAATTTTGATCGAACAGCACGAGGGTGCATTTCCATTTTGGTTGGCCCCTCAACAGGCAATTGTGATCAATATTACTGATTCTCAGGCCGAATATGCAAAAAAAGTCACTCAAACTATGCAAAATGAAGGATTTAGAGTGAATTCGGACTTGAGAAACGAGAAGATCGGCTTTAAAATTCGCGGTCATTCTATGCAACGGGTTCCCTATCTTCTCGTTGTCGGTGATAAAGAGATTGAAAATGGCACTGTAGCGGTGCGAACACGCGATGGCGAAGACTTGGGTAGTATGGCAATTGAAGAGGTTATTAGACTCTTTCAAGGTGATACAGAAAAGCGCAGTCGTGAACTAGAAACGAATACGGAGTAATACTTATTAAAAAAGACAGTAAGCGAGCACGCCTCAACGAAGATATAACATCCTCAGAGGTTAGGCTAATTGCCGCAGATGGTGCGCAGGTGGGTGTGGTTTCAATTACAGCCGCTCTAGAAATGGCGCAAAAGGATACTTTGGACCTGGTTGAGATATCACCGGATTCCAATCCTCCCGTTTGTAAAATAATGGACTACGGTAAGCATGTCTTTGATATTAAGAAAAAAGCTGCTCAGCAAAAGAAAAAGCAGAAGCAGACTCAGGTTAAAGAAATTAAATTCCGTCCGGGAACTGATGTCGGTGATTATCAGATCAAACTGCGTAATCTGATAAAGTTTTTGGAAAATGGTGACAAAACCAAAATCACACTGCGTTTTCGCGGTCGTGAAATGGCTCACCAAGAATTGGGAATGGAAATGATGAAGCGTGTTGAAGCGGATCTTTCCGAGCTAGCTCAGGTAGAGCAGTTTCCAAAATTAGAGGGTCGTCAAATGACTATGGTTATGGCGCCTTTAAGTAAGAAGAAGTAGCAAAAAGTAGTAAGAAGAAGTAGCACAGTAGGGAACATAGTGTGACCCGCGTTCAGCCAATGTTTTTGGCAGGCTGTCCGGGCGGCTCCTACTGAAATTTAACCCTATTAATTAGGAGAACTAAAATGCCAAAAGTAAAGACACACAGTGGAGCTGCAAAACGCTTCAAAAAGACGGCTGCGGGCTATAAGCATAAGCATCAGCACAAAAGCCATATTCTTACCAAAATGACCACTAAGCGTAAGCGTCAACTTCGCGGTACCAGCATCTTAACAAATGCTGATAGCCCTCGAGTAGACCGCATGCTACGTGGCCTGTAATTAACTAATTTTTGGTAGGAGAATAATATGCCTAGAGTAAAACGTGGTGTTGAAGCCAATCGTCGTCATAAAAAGATTTTAAAGCAGGCCAAAGGTTATTACGGTGCAAGAAGCCGTGTATTCCGAGTAGCTACACAGGCTGTTACTAAAGCCGGACAATATGCGTATCGCGATCGCCGTGCGAAGAAACGTACTTTCCGTAGACTATGGATTGCACGAATCAATGCACAGTCTCGTGTAGAGGGTTTGAGCTACAGCAGACTAATTAATGGTCTCAGTAAAGCGAAAATCGAACTCGATCGACGCGTACTAGCTGATTTAGCTGTTTATGATAAGCCTGCATTTGGTGCGGTAGTTAAGAAAGCAAAGACTGCCCTAGAAAAAGCTGCTAAGTAATATCCAACAGCTAATTATTCAATTAAAGAATAATTGTTGGCGAAATAGGGGAGGAGCGATAGCTCTTTCCCTATTTTTTTTAGTAAGATAAGAAAATTACAAACTATAGATTTTATAAGCTAAACAATAGCTCTCTGGTGACAGACTAATGATTGAATTGGAACAGATTACAAATCAAGCTGAACAGGATATTGCTGCCGCTACTGAGCTGGTCGCCCTAGAAGCCTTGCGGGTTGAGTATTTGGGTAAAAAAGGTCAATTGACCGGCTTACTTA
>Ga0213863_10000767_pt1 | contig 23954 bp, 19 predicted proteins | sample PICome_8_FD_160128 | JGI IMG/M metagenome (GOLD analysis project Ga0213863, IMG submission 160128) | Coastal seawater microbial communities near Pivers Island, North Carolina, United States - PICO497 | ecosystem: Environmental > Aquatic > Marine > Coastal | place: USA: North Carolina... | reverse complement strand
ATCACGTCCCGGTGTGGGTACAATTGCAGCTGGTGTTGCTAAGGCCTACGCCGACCTTATTACTATTTCTGGTTATGATGGTGGTACGGCGGCAAGTCCAGTGAGTTCTATTCGTTATGCCGGTTCGCCATGGGAGCTTGGTTTAACAGAAACTCATCAAACACTGCGTGCCAATGATCTACGTAATAAGGTGCGCGTGCAGGCGGACGGTGGTTTGAAAACCGGTTTAGACGTTGTTAAAGCGGCTATTTTGGGTGCTGAAAGCTTTGGTTTTGGTACAGGGCCAATGGTTGCACTGGGTTGTAAGTATCTGCGCATCTGTCACCTGAACAACTGTGCAACTGGTGTTGCTACCCAGAATGATCGTTTGCGAAATGACCATTATCGCGGAACAGTTGCGATGGCTACCAACTTCTTTAAGTTTATGGCCATGGAAACTCGTGAATGGATGGCCTCTGTGGGTGTTCGTTCGCTAGAAGAACTTATTGGGCGAGTGGATTTACTCGAAACATTGCCCGGTACAACCACCAAGCAACAAAATCTTGATCTGGCGCCACTCATTGAGGATCGTCCAGAAATCAGTCATAAACCACAGTTCTGTCAAGAAGCTCAGAATGATCCTTTTGATAAGGGCCTTTTAGCTGAGCAGATGGTGAAAGATATGCTACCTGCTATTGAGTCAAAAAGCGGCGGTAGTTTTGAGTACAATATAGGCAACTGCGATCGCTCTATCGGTGCGCGTTTGTCCGGTGAAATTGCTTCTCGATACGGTAACAGTGGAATGGCAGATACGCCTGTAGCGATTAAGCTAAAGGGTGTAGCGGGTCAATCACTGGGTGTATGGAATGCCGGTGGTCTAGACATTTACCTCGAAGGTGATGCCAATGATTACGTAGGTAAAGGTATGTCTGGTGGTAAGATTGTACTAAGCCCACCTAGCGCCAGTGGTTTCCAAGGCAATGCAACACCGATTATGGGTAATACCTGTCTTTACGGTGCTACGGGCGGCTCGCTTTATGCAGCCGGTTCTGTGGGTGAACGATTCGGTGTACGAAACTCAGGTGCCCTAGCGGTAGTTGAGGGTGCAGGCGATCACTGCTGTGAATATATGACCGGTGGTATTGTCACTGTGTTGGGCTCTACTGGGTACAACTTCGGTGCTGGAATGACCGGTGGCTTTGCCTATGTATTAGATACTGACCGCAAGTTTGTTGATCGCTATAATATGGAATTGATTGATATTCAGCGCGTGTCTACAGAAGCTCTAGAATCCCATCGTGGGTTCCTAAAATCAATGATTGAGGATCATGCCCGTGAAACAGGTAGTGTATGGTCACAGCATATTTTAGATAATTTTTCTGATTTTGCTTCGAAGTTTTGGTTAGTTAAGCCAAAAGCCTCGAGCCTGCAAAGTCTTTTGGCACAAGCCAACGCTGTTTCTAAGTAAGCAGAAAACAAGTAGAGAATAGATATATGGCACAACCAAATAATGATTTTCAATTTCTCGATATAGAACGAGTTGATCCACCTAAGCGTGATATGGAGCGCAGGGTTGGAGAGTTTGTTGAAATTTATGATCCGTTTAATCAGAAAGCTGCTGAGTCTCAGGCTCACCGTTGTCTGTCCTGTGGTAACCCATACTGTGAATGGAAGTGCCCAGTTCATAACTATATCCCGGATTGGTTACAGCTAGTCTCTGAGGGTAATCTTTTAGAAGCGGCAGAATTAAGTCATCAGACCAATTCACTGCCAGAAGTCTGTGGCCGAGTCTGCCCGCAAGACCGTTTATGTGAGGGTGCCTGTACCCTAAGTGATGGTTTTGGTGCGGTAACTATTGGTTCGGTGGAAAAATATATTACTGATACTGCTCTGGCTATGGGTTGGCGCCCAGATATGTCCAAAGTGGTTTGGACCGATAAAAAAGTAGCGGTTATTGGTGCAGGACCAGCTGGTATTGGTTGTGCAGATATCTTAGTTCGAAATGGTGTTAAAGCAGTTGTATTCGATCGTTACCCAGAGATTGGTGGCCTGCTCACTTTTGGTATCCCAGAATTTAAGCTGGAAAAAAATGTTATTACTACCCGCCGAGATGTTTTGGAAGGTATGGGCGTTGAATTTAGACTCAATACTGAAATCGGTAAAGACATTCTTATTGATCAGTTACTTGAAGAATATGATGCGGTATTTATGGGCATGGGTACTTACACCACAATGAAAGGCAACTTTCCGGGTGAAGATCTGCCAGGTGTCCATGAGGCGCTCAAATTCCTCGTGTCTAACGTCAACCGTAATCTAGGTTTTGAGAAATCAGCTGATGATTTTATCGACCTCAAAGGTAAGCGTGTTGTGGTTCTGGGTGGTGGTGACACTGCGATGGATTGTAACCGTACCTCGATTCGTCAGGGTGCAACCAGTGTCACCTGTGCCTACCGACGTGACGAAGAAAATATGCCCGGTTCGCGCAGAGAAGTTAAAAATGCTCGCGAAGAGGGTGTTGAATTTAGATTTAACCTACAGCCCGTTGAAATCATGAGTAATGATGAGGGTATAGTTTCTGGTGTTAAGGTGGTTTCTACCCAAATGGGCGAGCCTGATGCAAACGGCAGACGTCGTGCGGAACTTATCCCCGGCAGTGAAGAAATTATCCCTACAGATGCAGTACTGGTTGCCTTTGGCTTTAAGCCAAGTCCACCCAGCTGGCTAAACGACGTTAAGGTCGACATAGCCGATTGGGGTGGAGTTGTTGCCCCCGAAGAGCAGACCTATGCTTTCCAGACTACCAACCCTAAGGTCTTTGCCGGTGGTGATATGGTGCGTGGTTCAGATTTAGTGGTAACTGCAGTATTTGAAGGTCGTCAGGCTGCTGAAGGCATTCTTGATTATCTAGATGTCTAACTGCAACTTTGACTAATTGAGTATTCGATGACAGAGCTAAAAAATGATCGCTTTCTAAGAGCGTTAATGCGTCAGCCAGTGGACCGCACGCCTATCTGGATAATGCGCCAAGCTGGGCGTTATTTGCCAGAGTACAGAGCAACAAGATCTCAGGCTGGCGACTTTATGAGTCTCTGTAAAAATACCGAGTTGGCCTGCGAAGTGACCATGCAGCCGCTAGAACGTTTTGAACTTGATGCCGCGATTCTTTTCTCCGATATCCTAACTATTCCCGATGCCATGGGTCTTGGGCTGTACTTTGCTGAGGGCGAAGGTCCTAAGTTTCGCAAACCAGTACGTACAGAAAAAGATATTGAACAGCTAGAAGTTATTAATACCGCATCCGATTTAACCTATGTGACTGATGCCGTGTCCACCATTCGTCGAGAGCTGAATGGTCGTGTGCCATTAATAGGTTTCTCGGGGAGTCCCTGGACCCTAGCAACCTATATGATTGAGGGTCAAAGTAGCAGAGATTTTGCCCGTGCAAAAACTATGCTTTACACCCAACCAGAACTACTACATCAATTATTAGACAAGCTCGCCTTATCAGTGATTGATTATCTTAATGCGCAAATTGCCAGTGGCGCTCAAGCGGTTCAAATATTTGATACCTGGGGTGGGGTGCTTAGTCATGCTGCTTATAGAGAGTTTTCTCTAGCCTACATGCAGAAGATTGTCGCAGGGCTTAATACAGAATCAGAGGGTCGCAAGGTCCCCGTTATTCTGTTTACTAAGGGCGGTGGTCAGTGGCTGTCTTCTATGGCGGATACGGGTTGTGACTGTCTTGGACTGGACTGGTCCACTAATATTGGTGTGGCTCGTCAAACGGTAGGGGATAGAGTAGCCTTGCAGGGCAATATGGATCCTTCGGTATTACGTGGCAGTGACCAGTCAATTAGAGCTGAAGTGGGTACTATCCTTAACTCCTTCGGTCAGGGCCCAGGTCATGTGTTTAATTTGGGTCATGGTATTACACCAGATATTGACCCAGAAAAGGTCAAAGTACTGCTTGACGCTGTTCAGTCTCAGTCAGAGGCTCAATAATACCTAGCAACCTAAATACCTAACTTGAAGCGAATGATGCGCCCACCTGCACTGGGTTGAGTGCCTCAATATGACTATCCAGTGAAACCGCATCCGGTTTGAAAAGCAAAATTACCGTTGAACCAAATTTAAAACGACCAATTTCATCACCCTTAGCAAACTGAAGGTCTTGCTGGCTGTGATCCGTTTCTCTAACCGCACCAGGGCCAGGCATTTCCATGCCACCCCAAACCGTTTCAATACCGGCTACTAGCATGGCACCTACTAAGATAACGCAGAATCGACCAAGCTTTTCTGATTCAAATTCGCACACTAGACGCTCATTGCGGGCAAATAAATTGGGCAATGTGGCAGCCGTCTGTTGATTTACAGAAAACAGCTCGCCTGGAATATAACGACTGGATATTAATTTGCCATCAGCAGGGATATGCACTCGATGATAATCCTTAGGTGAAAGATAAACGGTTGCAAACACGCCATCTTCATAGTTTTTTGCCTGCAACGAATCACCCACTAAGCGAGCAAGAGAGTAATCGACGTTTTTTGCCTGCAAAATTTTATTTTTTCTGATCGCACCGGCTTGGCTGATGACACCGTCGGCAGGTGAGGTAATGACTTTAGCTCTTTTATCTAGGGGTCGAACCTCGGGTTTTAACTCTCGTGTAAAAAAGGCATTAAAGTTGTCATAACTCTCAAGGTCATCACTCAACGCTTCATCCATATTAATATTGAAGGTTTTGATAGCGCGCTTAATAAGCCAATTTTTGACTGGCCTGTATTTTGATTCTGCCAGCTTAGCAATGGCTCTAGATAAAAAGTGCTTGGGCAGAAGCCGCTGTAATGCCACAAATAATTCAGTGCGATGATCCATAATGAGTCTCTATTTTTGTGGGCCTAGTTCAATCGGTGTATGTTCAAGGTTGCCCCATTCGCCCCATGAGCCGTCATAGCCGCGAATATTATTGTAACCCAGTATTTTGCCTACCATGTAGGTAAAGCTTGATCGGTGGTGGCTTTGACAATGGGTCGCAATCTGTTTGTCTTTGGTAAGCCCTAAGCTGTCAAGTATTTGCTGGGCATCTTCGCGAATCCGGAAATTACGCTCGCGATCCATAAGATCAGTCCATTCTAAATTAATAGCACCCGGAATATGGCCTGCTCTAGCCGAGCGCGCCATACTTCCCATATATTCCCCCGGGCTGCGCGCATCCCAAACCGCAAAATTTTCTGTATCCAGTAATTGAATAATTTCATCTGCGATAATTCTGGTGGCTGGCTGAGGTTCAATGGTTGAATTGATCTCAATGCTGTTAGGTTGATTGACAGTTGATTCAGTAGGAAATCCTTCTTTAATCCAAGGCACAATCCCACCATTTAAGTACAGCCAATTATTCAACCCTAAGAGGTCCATAGACCAAGCCATTCTGCCGGCCCAACCGCCGCCTTCATCATCACATAAAACCACCTGTTTTGAATCATCAATACCCAGGTAAGCCATCACTTCATAAAGCTTTGATAGCTCAGGACAGGCGCCAGGTATAGGTGCTGTACCAGCAACTAGCCGTTGACCTGAAAGCTGAATGGCCCCAGGAATATGCTGTTGTTGATACAGGGCTGGGTTACACAGGTCGATAATAATTAAATTTTCTTCGCCAAGGCGCTGTTTTAACTGCTCGGGTTCAATTAGATGATTCATAATCTGTCTAGGTAGGTTGTTGAGTGACAATTTTATCAGATTTTTTCAGAGCAGGGGCAGTTGAGGTTTAATTTTCAAGACTATTTATAATTTGCCTATAGCTATCTAGTCGACTTTGAAGAATGTCGCCATTTTTGGATGCCGCAACTAAGGCACAGCCAGCATCAGACTGGTGCTTGCAGTCACGAAATTTACAGTGCCCTAAGAAGGGTCTAAAGTCCTTGAAGCCGTTAATAATGGTTTCTTGATCTAAATGAGTTAGGGAAAATTCTCGAATACCCGGCGAATCGATAATAACGCCACCTTTACTCAGGTGAATTAATTTCGAGGCGGTGGTGGTGTGAGTGCCTTCGTTAGTGGCTTCTGATAGGGCGCCAACAGCGCTATTATTATCCGGAACCAACTGATTGATAAGCGATGATTTACCCACGCCTGACTGCCCTACAAAAATACAATTTTTATTATGTAGATAGTCCTCAAGGGTATCTAAACCCTGGTCAGTTTTCGCGGAAACACCGATGACCTTATAACCGATGGATTGGTAATCTTTAACCAGCGAGGCGACCTGATGATCAGTTTCTGCGTCAATCAGATCGGTTTTGTTAAGCACCAAAAAAGGCTCAATACCCTGCGCTTCAGCGGCCACCAGATAGCGATCTAATAAATTTCTTTGAGGAGCAGGTTGCGCTGCAAAAACAACACCAATGCGATCAACATTGGCCACCACAGGGCGAAGTTTCCCATAGTTATCAGGGCGAATTAATTCAGAGGAGCGCGGTTCAAGAGCCACTACAACCCCGTTGGGTTCGGCTGGACGCCATATAACCCTATCTCCGGTGACAAGAGTGGGGATATTGGCTCGCACATAGCAACGCAATAGTTTGCCTGTATAGGGCTCAGAATCACCCTCAATATCCACTTGGCTGCCATAATTAGTAATCACGATACCCGCAGTTTCAGCGCCCAAACCATCAAGGCTTTCAAATGCCTTATCGTCCAAGGTTTTGGCGTTTGCCTTTTCCCGCCGTTTTTCTTGGATCGACTGAATGCGTTCCTGTTGGCGTTTGCTGAGTCTTCGTTTTGCCATTTAACTATGAGCCATTATTTAAAACTTGCCTACCATATCATTTATGGTGGTTAACAGGTGAAGCATATAGCATAATCTTTCCTGGTGAAATTAGCCCCTGCAACTTGGATAAACAGTATGACTGACCAAAATCTTAATTTAATTTGGATTGACCTAGAGATGACAGGCCTAGATCCAGAAAAAGAACGCATTATTGAAATAGCTACGGTGGTCACCGATTCCGAGCTAAATGTGCTGGCTAAGGGTCCCTCGCTCGTCATAAATCAGTCTGAACAACTGCTTCAAGCTATGGATCAGTGGAATACCAATCAACATGGCAAGTCAGGTCTTACTGAGCGTGTTCGCAACAGTCAAATAACCGAATCTGAGGCTGCTAAAGCAACCATAGATTTCCTCAAACAGTGGGTGCCTGCAGGGCAGTCACCAATGTGCGGTAATTCAATTGGTCAGGATCGAAGATTCCTGGTGCGTTATATGCCTGAGTTAGCTAATTATTTTCACTATCGCAATTTAGATGTCAGCACCCTAAAAGAGCTAGTGCGACGCTGGAAGCCCGAGTTAATGAATGGCTTTGATAAAAAAGGCTCACATTTGGCCATGGATGATATTCATGATTCCATCGCTGAACTAGCCTACTACCGAAAAGTATTTATTCAGCAATAGACACTAGCTTTTGTCGCTGTTGATCTATCGCCCAGTCGATATGTTCCTTGGCTAGCGGAGATACATTAGGTGCTGTGGCTTCTAACTCCTTAAGAATATCTTCAGAGCCCTCGGCATTACCCAGTCCAACTGCTAAGTTACGCAACCAGCGTTGATAGCCTATTCTGCGAATGGGTGAACCCTCAGTATTACTCAGGAATTCCGTTTCATCCCACTTAAACAGGGTTAATAACTCTGAATTGTCCAAATTATGACGGGGTGAAAAATCGATTTCATGGGTTTTTGGCGCGCCGCGATTCCATGGGCAAATAATTTGACAGTCATCGCAACCAAAAACACGGTTACCCATTAGGGGTCGCAGGTATTCAGGAATTGATTCCTTATTTTCAATAGTTTGATAAGAAATACATTTTCGAGCATCCAGCACATAGGGCTCGGGGAAGGCATCGGTCGGGCAGATTTTCAAGCAGGCGCGACAGTTACCGCAACGATTAGGCTGCTCTAAGTTATCAACCGGCAGTGGCAGCGAGGTATAAATTTCGCCAAGAAAAAACCAAGAACCCGCTTTATTGTTAATTAATAGGCTGTTTTTGCCAATCCATCCCAGACCCGCCTGTTCCGCCAGTGGCTTTTCCATAACCGGCGCGCTATCCACAAAGGGTCGCTGGGAAAGATTTAACTCAGGCAGGCTCTGCTCTATTTTTTTACTGAGCTCAGCCAGCCGTTTACGGATGAGTTTGTGGTAATCGCGGCCCAAGGCATAACGAGAAATATAGGCCTTATTATTGTCTTTGAGCACCGCCACCATATTTTCATCGGCTAAGTAGTCCATTCTTACGGAAATAACTCGCAGGGTGCGAGGTAACAACTTATCTATCTTATATCGTTTGTCACCATGTTCAGACATCCAGCTCATACTGCCCTGATAGCTTTTATCTAGCCACAGCCGAAGGCGCTGTGAAGCCTCATCAAGGTTTGGCTTAACGATGGCAACTTGCTGAAAACCCAGTGACTCACCCCAATCTTTAATATTATTGGCAAGTGTCTGAAGTTTTTCTTCTTCAAAATTGTTGGGATCTACGATTTCGAGCATGTGTTCTGTATTAATCTCACTTATAATTGTCTCAATTTTACTGAGATATAAACAATATGTCGCATTTTCCCTTAGATAGCCAGATTCATAATAACCTTTACAGCGCAAAAACTGTTCACGCTATTGATCAAACCGCCATTGGTGAATTAAATAATGGCGCAATAAAATTAATGAATCGCGCTGGAACGGCCGCCTTTGAAGAACTAATAGAAGCTTTTGGTCAGCCTAGTTTGATCACTATTTTTTGTGGTTCAGGCAATAATGCGGGTGACGGCTATATCTTGGCCGGCAGAGCAGCGCAACGATTGATTCCGGTGCTGGTAGTCGAGTTGGGTGATGCCAGTCATTTCTCAGAGCAAACTCAACAGGCAAGAGAGTTTGCAGAGCAAAATAAGGTTAAATTTACTGCTTTCTCAGATAGCATGGTGTTAGAGCAAGGCATTATTGTCGATAGCCTTCTGGGGACTGGTACCAAAGGAGCCTTAAAAGAATCCTATTCACAGGCGGTAGACAAAATTAACCATGCGGGTTTGCCCGTATTGGCTATGGATATAGCCACGGGACTGGATGCGGATACTGGCGCGGTTAATGATCAAGCGGTAAAAGCAGATATTACAGTTACCTTCGTGGGCGCGAAACCAGGTCTATTTACCGCTCGTGGCCCTGCTGTTAGTGGCGAGGTTATCTACCATTCCCTCGATATAGCTGATGAAATCTACGATAATTTCTCGCCGCGGGCGCAATTAATGGACGTTCATGATCTATTAGAGTGCCTGCCTCAGTTCGAAGGCGATGAATATAAAAATCAACGGGGCCACTGCATGATCATTGGTGGCGACCATGGTTACGGTGGCGCCGCTTCACTGGCTGCAGAAGCCAGTCTTAAAGTGGGTAGCGGACTAACCTCTGTGGCCACACAGCCAGAGCATATTTCAGCGATTTTAGCGCGATGCCCAGAGATTATGGCCTGCGGTGTTATTTCAGGTCAGCAATTGGAGCCTCTGCTAAAAAAGCCAAGCGTATTAGTGGTGGGTCCCGGTTTAGGGCGTTCGCCATGGTCAGAGCAGTTACTCCAAAAGGCGGTGGCTACAGGCTTGCCAATGGTAATGGATGCTGATGCGCTGAATATTCTTGCTGATGGGCGGGTGGTTCGACAGGACAAGGCTCAGCAATGGGTGCTAACACCCCATGTGGGTGAGGCGGCGAGACTACTCGATGTTTCCGTTGAAGATATTCAGGCGGATCGTTTTTCGGCGGTGTTAAAAATCAAAGAAAAATATAATGCTCTAGTATTGCTTAAGGGCCCCGGCACGGTGATTTCTTCCGAGGATCAAACTTTTAAACTCTGCCCCTATGGTAATCCCGCGATGGCAACTGCCGGTATGGGTGACATACTTAGTGGCATGATTGGTGGCCTAATGGCGCAGGGCTTAGAAAGACAGCAAGCGACAGAGCTGGGTTGTTGCTTACATTCTGCTGCTGCCGATGAACTAGTTAGCACATCAGGTTACCGAGGTGTAACGGCCTCTGATATTTTTCCATGGGTGAAAAAACTGTTGAATCAGGACTTTGCTTAATGACTGCTGAACCCATTAATCAAATGCAGATATTGCTTGAAGATGAGCAAAAGATGCAGGTGTTTGGTGAAAAAATTGCTCAGGTCATTGGTCAAATCAATGCGCCGCTATTAATCCTTTTGAATGGCGATCTTGGTGCGGGAAAAACCACCCTTAGTCGCGGTATTCTTAACGGGTTAGGTCATAGGGGCTCAGTTAAAAGTCCCACCTACACTCTGGTTGAGCCCTATGATTTAGAGATAGGCAAGGTGTTTCACTTTGATTTATATCGCTTGGTAGACCCAGAAGAGCTCTATGATATTGGTTTTAATGATTATCTGACAGAGTCTCAACTGTGCATGATAGAATGGCCCGGTAAAGGTGGAAGCCTGTTGCCAAAAGCAGATATTAGTCTGCAAATAAATTCTAATGGAACTGGACGACAAGTAATATTAACGGCGCAGACTAGCTTAGGAAGTCAATGCGTGAATGAACTTAGGTAAAAATTTGAGACTCTAAGAGTCAAACAAGCGTTTAGGAACATCAGTGCAATTTATTAGAATATTCAAAAGCTACGCCGCTGTCATGGGGCTATTATTCTTTATTTCAGGTGGCCAATGGGTGCCAGCTGTAGTTGCCGCTGAAATTAATTCTGTGCGTGTTTGGCGAGCTCCTGACAACACCCGATTAGTTTTCGATGTTGGCGGTACTATTGAATACAAGGTTTTCTCATTAGATAACCCGCGTCGATTGGTGATTGATATTTCTAATATCACCAATCAACCCTCAGTGGCGAATCTGGATTTTAAAAATAGCCCAATTACTAAAATGCGCACAGCGCAACGCAGTGCAAAAGAGCTGCGTATCGTATTAGATTTAAAATCTGCAGTGACGCCTAAACACTTTACTCTCAAAGCCAATGAGCAATACAGCAATCGACTGGTTATTGATCTCTATGACAAAAAGCGGAATGTCAGCCGCACAGTTGATGAGCTAGTCAAGCAGTCTGATCGAAAGATTGTTATCGCAATTGACGCCGGTCATGGGGGTGAAGATCCTGGTGCTTTGGGTCCGCAGCGGATGAGAGAGAAAAACGTTGTACTGCAAATTTCCAAACGCCTTGAAAAACTTTTTGATAATGACCCTAACTACAAAGGGATTCTGGTGCGAAAAGGCGACTATTATTTAGCTCATCGCAAGCGTACCCAAATAGCTAGAGATAATAAGGCGGATTTTTTCGTCTCTATTCATGCAGATGCTTTCACCGATCCACGAGCCAATGGTGCTTCGGTGTATGCGCTTTCCAATCAAGGCGCCACCAGTGAAGCCGCTCGATTTTTAGCCAAGAAACAAAATAATGCCGACTTAATTGGCGGTGCTACCGCGCTTAATCTTGGCAGTAAGGATCAGATGCTCGCCGGAGTGCTTCTCGACCTTTCAATGACGGCCACCATGAGTACCAGCTTGGAAGCAGGTGCGCATGTGCTTAGGCAAATGGGATCCGTAGCAAGACTGCATAAAAAGAAAGTTGAGCAGGCAGGATTTTTGGTACTAAAGTCGCCAGATATACCCTCGTTACTGATCGAAACAGGCTTTATTTCGAATCCTAAAGAAGCGCGCCAACTCAGAACTGCTGATTATCAGCAAAGAATGGCGAAAGCGATTTTTAGCGGTATAGATCATTATTACACCGAGCATCCACCCGAGGGAACATTACTGGCTAAGGTGATGAAGGGTAAGCCACTAAAATATATCGTTGCCCGCGGTGATACCCTATCTGAAATTGCATCACAGTATAGAATCTCAATGGCAAAAATTATGCGCTACAATAAGATGTCATCAAGTACCATTCGCGTGGGTCAGGAGATTAATATCCCAAGCCGGTGATATTTATTTCTAAAGGACGGAAAACAGGATATGCCAAACATAAATACACTTAGCCCTCAGTTGGCCAACCAGATTGCTGCTGGTGAGGTTGTTGAGCGTCCAGCCTCCGTGCTTAAAGAACTGGTTGAAAACAGTCTAGATGCTGGCGCAACCCGCATTGATATCGAAGTAGAGCAGGGTGGGTCTAAACGCCTCATGGTTCGAGACAATGGTTGTGGCATCAAACATGATGATATGCCCTTGGCATTAAGTCGTCATGCCACCAGTAAAATATCCGATATAGATGATTTAGAAGCTGTTGCTACACTGGGTTTTCGCGGTGAGGCACTGGCAAGTATCGCTTCGGTATCACGCCTGACCCTAACCTCAAATAATGGAGAATCTCAGGGTTGGCGAGCAGTCAGTGAAGGTCGTGATATGGATGTCGATGTGCAGCCCGCGGCTCATCCTGAAGGCACCAGTGTTGAAGTCAGAGATCTATTTTTTAATACGCCAGCCAGACGCAAATTTCTACGCACAGAAACCACCGAATACAACCGTATTGATGATCATGCCAAAAAGCTTGCTTTAAGCCATATGCAGGTCGCCTTTTCATTGCGTCATAATCAGCGAGTTAACCTAAACTTACTGCCGGCAGAAACTGTTCAAGAGAAAGAAAAGCGCGTCGCGGATATCTGCGGTCGACCCTTTATGGAGCAGGCGCTGTATATTGATAACCAGAGTAGCGGAATAAGACTCTGGGGCTGGATTGGCCTGCCTACATTCTCTCGCAGTCAAACAGATCTGCAACATTTCTTCGTTAACGGACGAAGCATTAAAGACAAGGTAGTGTCCCATGCGGTGCGTCAGGCCTATCAGGATGTCCTCTATCATGGTCGTCATCCTGCCTTTGTATTGTTTTTAGAAATAGAACCCAAAGATGTTGATGTCAACGTTCACCCAACCAAGCATGAGGTTCGGTTTAGAGATGGACGTATGATTCACGGCTTTGTGGGTGGCACACTCAAGAAAGCGCTAGCTGAGGATCGTCCGCAGGATCATCTTCAGTCAAATGACCCAACAGTGGCCAATCATAGTCTGCCCGAAGAATCTATTCCTCAGCAGTCCTCAATGGGGCTTGCACCATCGTCTTATAGTTTTGGCGCCCAATCAGTGGCTCCAAAAAGTGGCGCAATTAATACCCCGATGCAAGCTTATCAGTCACTCTATGGCAGTGATTATTCAGAGGGCTCCGATACCATTCCACCTTTAGGTTTTGCCATAGCTCAGCTAAAAGGAATTTATATTCTTGCTGAAAACGAACAGGGCATGATTGTGGTTGATATGCATGCCGCCCATGAGCGCATAACCTACGAGAAGATGAAAACTGACTTTGATAATGAGGGCCTAATTTCGCAGCCATTGCTGGTTCCGGAAAGCCTATCTGTCAGCCAAAGAGAAGCAGATGCCGTAGAGCAGAATCCAGAGGTATTTTCGCGACTAGGTTTTACCGTGGAGCGTGCTGCAATGGAAAATATTGTGGTTCGAGAAATACCCGCACTTCTTAGGGGAACCCAAGTAGAAGCCTTACTCAGAGACGTGATTTCTGACATTTTGGAGCATGGAACCTCAGCGCGTATTAGAGAGCAAATTAATGAAATATTATCGACTATGGCGTGCCATGGGTCGGTGAGAGCCAATCGTAAATTAACTATTCCAGAAATGGACGCACTGTTGCGCGATATGGAAGCAACAGAGCGCAGCGGGCAGTGTAACCATGGTAGACCTACTTATTTCCAGTTGAGTCTCGATGAGCTGGATAAGTTGTTTTTACGTGGTCGATGAGTGCGCCTGTGACTGATAAAAAACTCCCAGTTATTTTTATCATGGGTCCTACCGCCAGTGGTAAAACCGATCTAGCAATAGCATTGCGAGATCATATGCCCGTTGAGTTGATTAATGTCGACTCTGCTCAGATATATGATCAGATGGACATAGGTACCGCCAAACCCGATATTGAAACTCTAAATAGGGCTCCCCATAGATTGTTGGGCTTCTGTGACCACGCCAATTCGTACAGCGCGGCAGACTTTGCTCAAGACGCAAAAAAAGAAATTTCTGAGATACATAAATTGGGTAGAATTCCCCTCTTGGTAGGGGGGAGCATGCTATACTTCAAGGTGTTACTTGAGGGTATGTCTGACTTGCCGGCTGCTGATGCCGAGATTAGAAGTAGTATTCAGCGACAGGCGGATATCGAGGGTTGGTCAAGTTTGCATGCAGAGCTTGCAAAAGTGGATCCAAAGTCTGCTGAGCGACTGCATCCCAATCACTCGCAACGCATACAGCGAGCTCTCGAGGTTTACAGAATTACCGGTGTTTCACTGTCTGATTTACAGCAGCAATCTGAGGGTGGAATCGATGATACATATGATGTCCAGCAATATGCGCTCATTCCGCAAAATAGAGCCCTATTGCATCAGCGAATTGAACAACGTTTTACTGCAATGATGGAAGCTGGCTTTGAAGATGAGGTAAAAAAGCTGTTTCATCGGGGTGACTTACACAGTGACATGCCCTCAATTAGAGCGGCGGGTTACAGCCAGCTGTGGAGTTACTTGGAAGGCCAAGTCAGCCTAGATGAAGCGGTTGAACGAGCGATAATAGCAACCCGACAGCTGTCCAAAAGACAGCAGACATGGTTGCGGAATTGGCTGAATTGCCAGCAAATAGCTGTAGATGATGGCAGCCATTTTTACAGTACGAAAATGCTTTGCGAGAATCTTTTGAAGCTGAAGTGATACTTTTAAATTGCTGTTACGTACGCAATGTTAAACAGGTTTTATTAGGGTGAGTTGCAATCCCACCCGAAATTTTAGTTGCGATTATTGCAACACAATTATTGAATTTTCAATACAAGGAGAAATAACAATGTCAAAAGGACAAAATATTCAGGACCCTTTCTTAAATGCGGTCAGAAAAGAACGTACCGCAGTCTCAATTTTTTTAGTCAACGGAATCAAACTTCAGGGAACTGTTGATTCGTTTGATCAATTTGTGGTCATGCTTAAAAGCGCAGCAGGTAGTCAAATGGTATACAAGCATGCAATTTCTACTATTGTGCCAAGCAAGCCGGTCAATATCCAAAATACTCAGGGCCAGAATGCTAATCAATATGATCTATAGCAAATAAGGTGTCGCTGTTTTTTGACAGGCCAGATTTTGGTGAGCGAGCACTGCTCGTTCACCTAAAATTAAACAGTGAATCTGAGCCGGAAGATGTAGGTGAGTTTGAAGAGCTGGTGAGGTCTGCTGGGGGTGATATTGTTGACCTTGTTCGAGGCTCCCGAACCTCTCCCCATGCTAAATTCTTTATTGGAACAGGCAAGTTAGAGGAAATCACTGAGATTGCTAAGTGCGAATCTGTCCAGCTGATTATCTTTAATCACAACCTGTCGCCAAGCCAAGAACGAAACCTTGAAGCACATCTGCAGTGTCGAGTACTGGATAGAACGGGTTTGATTCTTGATATCTTCGCTATGCGCGCCAGAACCCATGAAGGAAAGCTACAGGTTGAGCTCGCTCAGTTACAACACCTATCTTCAAGGTTAGTGCGAGGCTGGACCCACCTTGAGCGTCAGAAAGGTGGTATCGGAATGCGCGGGCCGGGTGAAACCCAGCTAGAATCTGATCGACGAATGGTAAGAGATCGCATCAAGTCGATTAAAAAACGATTGGAAAAGGTGCGAATACAGCGTGATCAGGGAAGGCAATCGCGACTTAAGTCAGATACACCGACGGTTTCACTGGTGGGCTATACCAATGCGGGTAAGTCCACTTTATTTAATTTAATTACAGAATCCGATGTCTATGCAGCAGACCAATTGTTTGCTACGTTGGATCCAACCATGCGTCGCTTAGATATTCCCGAGCAGGGGCCAATTATTTTTGCTGATACGGTAGGTTTTATCAGTCATTTGCCCCACCGATTGATCAATGCCTTTCGCGCCACATTGGAAGAGGCTGCTGCGGCCAATGTGCTTCTTCATATTATTGATGCTTCAGCTGAGGATAGATCTACTAATGTAGATCGAGTGAATGATGTGCTAAAAGAGATTGGTGCCCATGAGCTACCAACGCTATTGGTCTACAACAAAATTGATTTAATGGATGAACCCGTTCCTAGAATAGACCGGGATCAAGATGGCAAGCCAGTGGCAGTGTGGCTATCCGCGCTGACGGGTGAGGGCACGGAACTTTTGTTAGAGGCTGTAGCAGAATACTTGCCCAGAAAAATGATACATACTAAGCTTCAACTTAAGCCAGAGCAGGGTGCCTTTAGGGCTGCATTGTATAATTATAAGGCGGTTTTAAATGAAACCTATAATGAGCATGGCGACGTAAACTTAGAGGTACAGCTCCCAGAAAGTGAATTTTTGCGAATTGTTAAACAATCAGGGTTGAAATCAGAGGATTTAGACCCCATCTAGTAGAAAGACTAGATGAAAAATGTGAATGGCGGTTAAACTTACTGCATATTCAAAAAACAAATAGATTTGGAGTAATACTATGGCTTGGAATGAACCCGGTGGCGGAAAAGATCCTTGGGGAGGCAATCGCAATGATGGCCCGCCCGATATTGATGAGGCTCTAAAAAAGCTTGCCGAAAAATTCAGTTTTCTGGGTGGTGGTAAGGGCGGTAGCAGTAAAGGTTTATTGCCTGTAGTCATTGCGGTGGTCGCTATACTTTGGGGTCTAATGGGTTTTTACCAAGTAGATGAAAAAGAGCAAGCCGTGGTGTTACGCCTAGGTAAATATCATTCAACCAATGGTTCAGGTTTGCACTGGAATCCCCCGGTAGTAGACGCTATCAGTGTGGTTGGTGTGACTGAAGAGCGCCAATATCCGGTGCGTGGTTTGATGCTGACTCAGGATGAAAACATCGTCGAGATTTCTCTGACTGTGCAATACAACATTGCCAATGCCAAAGATTTTGTTCTCAACGTCAAAGACCCCGAAACTAGCCTTAAGCAGGCTACAGACAGTGCATTGCGCCATGTTGTGGGAAGTACCGGCCTAGATGGCGTGATTTCAACGGGACGTGAACAGGTTGCTTTGGGGACCGCTGAGAAACTTCAGATACTTTTAGATATTTACGGAAGTGGTATCAATGTTGTAAAAATTAATATTAAAGAATCTAGACCACCCTCTGAAGTGAAGGCGGCCTATGATGATGTTATTCGTGCACGAGAAGATTTAGAGCGTCTAGTCAATGAGGCGCAGGCATATTCCAACGGTATTATTCCGGAGGCGCGTGGTGAAGCACAGAGATTAAGAGAAGAGGCTGAGGGCTATCGATCTCAGGTGGTCTCTAAATCTCAGGGTGAGGCTAAGCGATTCACTAAATTATTGGGAGAGTATCAAAAAGCGCCAGGGGTAACCCGTGAGCGACTCTACCTAGATGCGGTTGAAGAAGTAATGACACAGAGCACAAAAATCCTTATGGATGCTGATGGCGGCAATAATATGCTTTATCTTCCTCTGGATAAGATTGTTCAGCAGGGTGGTGGGAGTAGACAATCGGATTCTGCACTTTCCAGTGATCAAATGGTAGATAGAATTGCCAATGACGTTATTGAAAGATTACAAAGAAATAATGATCGAGTTCAATCGGAGAGACGACGATGAAATATCTATTTAAAGCACTAGGTTTACTGGTCATTGTTTTAGTTGCGGTCAATAGCACTTTGTATGTAGTGAGTGAGTTTGAGCGCGGTGTAAAACTTCGTTTCGGTAAATTAATTGAGGCAGATATTAAGCCTGGCTTACATGTGAAAATGCCCATTGTTGATGATGTGAGAATTTTTGATGCACGAATTCTTACCCTAGATGCTCAGCAGGCGAGCTTCTTTACCATCGAGAAAAAGCGTTTGATTGTAGATTCCTATGCAAAATGGCGGATTTCCAATGTAGAGACCTACTATAAGGCAACCGGTGGTGTAGAGTCTGTTGCACACAACCGATTAGCCAACCGTGTTAATACCGGTTTGCGTAACCAGTTTGGTACAAGAACTCTGCATGAAGTGGTTTCTGGTGAGCGTGACTTGTTGATGAAAAATATCACCGATGATCTCAATCAGTCGGTTTTAACCAGTTTGGGTATTGAAGTGATTGATGTGCGTGTTAAGCGGATTGATTTACCTCAGGAAGTGAGTGGCCCAGTATTTAGACGTATGACGGCTGAGCGAGAAAAAGAAGCTCGTGAACTAAGATCTACGGGTAAAGAGAAAGCAGAGAAAATTCGTGCATCGGCTGATCGTGAAAGAACCATTGAACTGGCTAATGCCTATCGCGATGCGGAAGAGTTACGAGGTGAGGGTGATGCAGAGGCTGCAGGTATCTATGCGACGGCTTATCAACAGGACCCTGAATTCTACTCCTTTGTGCGGAGCCTGAATGCTTACAAGCAGGCGTTTTCTAATAAAGGCGATATTATGCTGGTTGAGCCAGACAGTGACTTTTTCAAATACTTAAAAAACCATAAAGCTCAATAGGCCAATGGTAAAGCTGTGATTTGTTGGAATATGTAAATTAATTGAAATTGTTATAAGAAATTTCTGCCACAGTTGCAGCTTATTTGTTAAAATCTAAAAAAAACCGGGGCGACTCGGTTTTTTTATTCGTCCAAAGATGCAAAAATTGCCATTATCCAGTCAAATAGTAAGACTGAAATCTGTTCAATATTGCTGCATTTAGGGTTACGTAATGTGAGGTCATTGTGTCAAAAATAGACAGTTGGTTATTGCCAGATGGCATCGATGAGGTGCTTCCAGAGCAGGCGCGATTTATAGAAAAGTCGCGGCGAGAACTCTTGGACCTATACACTAGCTGGGGCTATGACCTAGTGATCCCCCCGATGGTCGAATTTTCAGAATCATTATTGAGCGGTTTTGGGTCTGATCTAGACTTAGTAACTTTTAAGTTAACCGATCAATTAAGTGGGCGCATGATGGGGATTCGCGCTGACATTACCCCTCAGGCAGCCAGAATAGATGCTCACAGCTTAAATCGTCAGGGTCCCAGTCGACTCTGTTATGCAGGTACTGTTCTTCAAACCAAGCCCAGAGCACCTCTTGAATCGCGAACGCCCATTTCTATTGGTGTTGAGCTATTTGGTGAAGCAGGCATTGGCGCCGATATCGAAGTTATTGAACTATTTCTCAAAACTCTTGAAACCGCTGGTATCGATGAGGTTCACCTTGATATTGGTCACGTTGATATTTTGCGCGGCCTATTAGTGGATTCAAAATTATCAGATACCCAGGAATTAGAACTTTTTGAATTGCTACAACGCAAGGCAAATGCTGAATTAGATGCTTGGATTGCTGAGAATATTACAGACTCCAAGTTAGCCGGCTGGCTAAAATCGCTTCCGGCTCTTTCGGGTAGTGTCGATGTGTTAGCTGAAGCTAGAAGCCGACTTGCTGGTGCTCCAGAACCAGTTATTGCTGCTCTTGATCAGCTGAATAAGATTGTTGATGCCCTAAGCAACCAATCGGTAACCATATATCTCGATCTTGGTGATTTAGCAGGCTACAGATACCACACAGGTATCGTGTTTGCCGCTTATAAACAGGGTTATGGCAAGGCATTAGGCAATGGCGGGCGCTATGACAATATCGGTGAAGCCTTTGGTCGTGCACGAACCGCCACTGGTTTTGCATTTGATCTAAAATCGCTAGTAGCTAATGGAGTCACAGAGCAACAGGCTTTGTTGGGTATCTATGTGCCTAGCACCACAGACACCCAATGTGATGATATGGTTTCACAGCTGCGAGAGCAGGGTGAGCGTGTGGTTCAGGGATTTGATGGTCAGGTTCCAAACTTTAAAGAAATTAACTGTGATCGCCAGCTGGTTAAGAAAGGCGATCAGTATCAAATTGAAAAAATATCTTGATTTAAAACGTCAGTAGAACACTTAGAGTAGAAAATTTTATGGGTAAAAATGTCGTCATTCTCGGCTCTCAATGGGGCGATGAAGGTAAGGGAAAAATTGTTGATCTACTGACCGATAAGGCTTCAATGGTCGCTCGATTTCAGGGTGGTCATAATGCCGGTCATACATTGGTTATTGATGGCAAGAAAACCGCTCTTCATCTAATACCCTCGGGCATTTTACGTGATCATGTGACCTGCGTTATTGGCAATGGGGTTGTATTGGCACCCGATGCTCTATTCAAAGAAATCAACATGCTTGAAGAGCGTGGTATTGAGGTTCGTGAACGTTTGAAAGTGTCTGGATCCTGCCCGCTGATTTTACCCTATCATATTGCCATAGATCAGGCCCGCGAGCAGTCATTAGGCAAATCGAAAATTGGTACCACTGGTCGTGGTATTGGTCCAGCCTACGAAGATAAGGTAGCGCGAAGAGCACTTCGCCTTAGTGATATGGTGAATATGGATCGTTTCGCCGAAAAACTTGCCACTGTGCTTGAGTACCATAATTTTGCCTTAACTCAATACTACAAGGTTGAGCCTGTAGACTTTGATGAAACTCTAGCACTGGCAAAAACATGGGCTGAGGCGTTACTGCCAATGATGGCTGATGTAACGGATATCCTGCACACGGCACGCGAGGCAGGCGAAAACATATTATTTGAGGGTGCACAGGGATCGCTACTCGATATCGATCATGGTACCTATCCTTTTGTGACCTCATCGAATACTACTGCCGGCGGTACAGCCACCGGAAGTGGTTTTGGTCCTATGTATCTTGATTATGTGTTAGGTATTACCAAAGCCTACACCACGCGTGTCGGTTCTGGGCCGTTCCCAACAGAACTTCACTGCGAAATAGGCAACTATTTAGGTGAAAAAGGCCATGAATTTGGCACTACAACTGGCCGTGAGCGTCGCTGTGGTTGGTTTGATGCAGTTGCGCTAAGACGTGCAGTTCGCATCAATAGTATTACCGGCATCTGCCTGACTAAACTGGATGTCTTGGATGGCTTAGAAGAAGTTAATATCTGTATCGGTTATGTGGATTCGCAGGGCAACCCTGTTAACAACCCTAACCATGCTGACGACTTCGAGGGTATTGTTCCCGTTTATGAAACACTACCCGGATGGAATGATGTCACAGTGGGTGTTCAGTCGCTGGACAAATTACCGGCAAATGCCCAGGCCTATATCAGTCGAATTGAAGACCTAATCGGAGCACCTGTCGATATCGTTTCCACGGGTCCGGATCGCGTAGAAACTATTGTTCTGCGTCACGCATTTAACTAAAAACTCGCGCTAAACTGGTAATTGCAAGGTCGCTTTTATCAGTTTTGTGTGTAGCTAGTTATTTCTCGGGACAGTCCTAGGGTAAATAAATGATCAGCACGCTGGGGCATTTCTTGTAAGCTATTTTCAGTTACCCGTTCAAAATAACTAATAAAACGCCTAACCTGTTGCTCATTCATTATCCCTGATTGGGGGCGCAGACCTTCTTTCGCGAGTCGCTTAACTAACTTCTGTTCCTGCTCAAGTCGCCAGTTGAATACGGTATCAAATGAAGGGGCTTGCAGCATAATTAGCTCATCTACCAAATTAAACAGGGCTGGGTACTCATTTATTAGCTTCTGATTCACATAGTTGCGCCAAACGGCATCGGCATCTTCTTCATTTTCGAGCGCATTAATGGCATTGGTGAGAGCTTCAGGTTTCTGTGGAAGCGCGCCTAAACACCAACCCTCTAATACAATAAGCCCTACGGGTTCTTCAATGGATTGCAACTGATCATGAGGGACGCGATCATCAATGTTTTTATCAAAGCGTGTAATTAAGGCTTTTTCACCGGCCAATAAATGTTTTACACAGCGGATTGCCAGCTCGACATCATGGGTGCCAGGTACACCACGGGTTGCCAGTAGGGGATGAATTTGGCCGGCGAGTGTATTTCGTTCGGATTGGGTTAAGTAAAAGTCATCCAGAGACAGTGCCACAGTTCTAATATTGAGCTGTTCAGATACAGCGGTACATAAATAGTCTGCAAGGGTGGATTTGCCTGAACCTTGGCAGCCATTAATGCCTATAACCCTAGGGGTTTTGTTGTGATTATATTCAGCAACAATTGAGTCGACTATTGGTGAGAACCATTGTTTTGCCGCATCCAAATAGGCTGTAGGTAATTGGTTGCGCTCAAGGAAAGCCTGTTCCTTTGCTGATATGTTCATAGATGATCATTCCATGGCTAGAATAAAAATTTTGTTAATCCTATTGAAGTTACTGCTGGGACGTCTGAAAGACCCATTAATACTATCATAGACTTAAAATGCAAAACTAGCATAGTTGTGCGAAAAAACAGGTAAACTACAGTCTAAAAAAAAGATAAGCTAAGCCCTTATAGTTTCAATTATTCAGTTTGTATAATGGATCTTTGAAGATGACTGATTGGAAAACAGGTAAACCGAATGAAAAGACTTATTTTTGTCGCGCTCATAGCAATCATTGGCTGCGATAGTGCTAATAAGGAGCTTTCTCCACCAAAGAGTCCTGATCTTCAGTTAACGGATAAAACAAATCCTTGGTTTCAATCCTCCATATCAGAGCTCGAGCAAAAAAGACTTGCGGCTGAAAAGATACAGAACCAGTTGGGTGCGGCAAAAAACATTATATTATTTGTCGGCGATGGAATGAGTCTTACTACCGTCACTGCTTCGCGTATTTTTGAGGGGCAGAGAAAGGGGCTTTTAGGTGAAGAAAACAACCTGAGCTTTGATCAGTTTCCATTTTCAGGATTAGCCAAAACCTATGCAGTAGACACTCAGGTGCCCGATTCAGCTAGTACCATGACCGCCATAATGACGGGTGTGAAAACGAATAGAGGTATTGTCGGTATTTCTGAGAAGGTTAGACGAGGAAACTGCGCAACTCAAGCGGGAAACGAGGTTATTTCAGCACTTGATTTGGCCGAGCTTGCGGGGTTATCCACTGGCATAGTAACAACAACGCGGGTTACTCATGCAACACCAGCAGCTACCTATGCAAAGTCACCAGACAGAGATTGGGAAGACCCCTCAAAAATGCCCCAGTCAGCAATTGATGCTGGTTGCCAAGATATTGCTGCTCAGTTTATAGCTTACCAGTCCAATCTAAATCAGCGTTATCCCGGTGCTGATGCAGATGGTATTGAGGTTGTTATGGGTGGTGGTTTACGTCATTTTTTGCCAGCGGAAAAAACAGCTAATAATAAATATGGCATTGGCAATCGCTCCGATGGCCGCAACCTTGTAAATGAATGGAAAAAAATTAATTCACAGGGTACCTACCTTGGTAATCGAACTGACTTTGATGCCACGGATTTTGATGAGGCAACACAGGTATTGGGTTTATTTAGCGGCTCTCATATGCGATTTGAAGCCAATCGAAAGCATAATGGCTACAAGCAACCTTCATTAAGTGAAATGACTGCAAATGCCATTAAGGTTTTGCAGAAAAATCCGAAAGGGTTTTTCTTAATGGTAGAAGCGGGGCGGATTGATCATGCTCACCATACCAGTAATGCCTATAACGCCTTGTCAGACACCGTTGAGCTATCGAATGCTGTTGATGTGGCTATGCAGGCAACCGATGGCGATGACACTCTGATTATAGTCACTGCCGATCATGGTCATGTGTTTACAATGGCCGGTTATCCCAAGCGCGGTAATCCTATTTTGGGTAAGGTGATTCCATTGGGGCAAACAGAGCCTTCGTTAGCTGTGGATAATTTACCCTACACCACATTGGGTTATGCTAATGGGCGAGGGCATCGTCATTTAGGCTTAGAAACCGATTCTGATCAATGCTACCACCAGCCAGTGTTTGCCGGGCGAGCTAATTTAACAGGTATGAATACTGCTCAGCCCGGTTTTTTTCAAGAATCCTTAGTGCCATTGACCACCGAAACCCATTCTGGTGAAGATGTTGCCATCTATGCATCGGGGCCTGGCGCGCATCTTATTTCAGGCAGTAATGAACAAACCA
>Ga0213863_10000766_pt1 | contig 23990 bp, 18 predicted proteins | sample PICome_8_FD_160128 | JGI IMG/M metagenome (GOLD analysis project Ga0213863, IMG submission 160128) | Coastal seawater microbial communities near Pivers Island, North Carolina, United States - PICO497 | ecosystem: Environmental > Aquatic > Marine > Coastal | place: USA: North Carolina... | reverse complement strand
AAGCTCGGTTGCCGCACCGGCAATGGGTGACAATAATTGGTTAGAAACCCTCTACGGCGCTCATAAAATTTGTGGTGAACAAATGGCAAAGGTTTACTGGCAGGACTGGAGTGTTCCCAGCATTGGCATCCGCCCCGCTATTATTTACGGCCCCGGACGTGACCAGGGCATGAGCGCTGCCCCAACGATCGCTCTGCTCGCAGCCGAGGTCGAAGCCCCGTACACCATTCCTTTCTCTGGTGATGTTGGTTTTGTCTACGTAGAAGACGCGGCCCAGCGCTTTATAGCCGCAGCGAGTTGTCCCCATGAAGGGGCCCATGTCTTCGATCTCAACGGCACACCGGCAGGAATTACTACAATGCTGGCAATGCTCGCTGAACATTACCCCCATGCCAAGGTGGACTATGAAGGTGAGGCCATGCCTTTTCCTGCTGAACCCAATAGTGGCGATCTCGAACGCTTCCTAGGACTGGGTGATTGCCTACCCCTGTCCCAAGGTATTCTTAAAACTCAGGCCTGTTTTCGTAATGCCCAAGCCCGCGGCATTGATCTAAAAGCACTTTTTAACCAGACAGTGAGTAAAACTCCATGAAGTTAGTGAGGCATGGTGCGCCAGGCGCCGAACGGGCTGGCATGGTCGATCAAACAGGAGCGCTGCGGGATTTGTCTGCCATCGTCGGTGATTGGTCTTACGACACGCTGATCCCTGAGATACTCTCAAAAGTTAAAGCCCTAAATGTTTTAACGCTACCTGAATTATCTGCAGATACTCGGCTTGGCGCACCCGTATACCGCCCGGGAAAAATTGTTGGCTGCGCCCTCACCTACGGCAAACATGCCGCCGAAGCAGGGCTGGAACCCCCGGAAGAGCCTATGTTCATGCTGACCGCCCCCAGTGCTGTCAATGGACCACACGATGAGGTCATGATGCCTAAAGGGGGCTCAGAGCTCGATTGGGAGGCCGAACTTGCCGTGGTTTTCTGTAGAGCAGGTCATAACATACCTGTGGAATCAGCCATGGATTATGTGGCCGGGTTTTGTGTGGGTAACGATGTGTCAGAGCGACATTTTCAACTCGAGCGCGGGACCCAATGGACCAAGGGAAAAAGTGCCGATACGCTAAAACCCTTAGGTCCTTGGTTGGTCACCTCAGACGAAGTAGGAAACCCCAACGCACTCGATATTTCGCTGAGCGTAAATGGTGTCGTCATGCAAGAGAGCAACACGTCAGACATGATGTACAGCATCGCCGAGTTGATTTCAATCATCTCAAATTATGTCAGCTGGCAACCCGGGGACATTATGATGACCGGCACTCCCCCGGGGGTTGGCTACGGCATGAAGCCCCCCCAGTACCTCAAAACGGGTGACATTATGGAAGCACGAATTGAAAAGCTAGGCGCTCAATGTAATGTCGTCAGCGACTACAACCCCCGCTATCCTAATCCAAAGTGACCCCGAGCAAACGCATTGTGCTAGTAACGGGCGGCGCGCAAAACATTGGCGCGGCCATTATCGCTCGCTTTGCAGAAACTGGGGCGACTGTCATCTGCGCAGATATCAAAGCGCCAGAATCTGAAACAACGGCTTTCATCAAAACCGACGTATCCTCAGAGTCCAGTGTTCAAGCACTGATGAAGGCTGTCGCAGAGACTTATGGCCATTTGGATGTCTTGATCAACAATGCGGGGGTCTGCATCGAAGCGTCCATTACCAACACCCGGGAAGAGGATTGGGATCGCGTGATGGCAGTCAACGTCAAAAGCTGCTTTCTTACCACTAAGCATGCCTTTGAGCTGATGTGCATGCCTGAGGCCAGTGCACCTAGCATCGTCAATATCAGCTCTATTGAAGGTCTGGGTGCTAACCCACTTCACGCTGCCTACGCAGCATCCAAAGCGGCTGTCGCTGGCTTGACTCACAACACAGCCTTGGAGTTCGGGCCTAGCGGCATTCGCTGCAATGCCGTCGCACCCGGGTGGATCAGCACGCCCTTCAATGAGAGCTTGCTATCGCAATACCCAGATCGACAAGCGGTAGATAGTGCGATTAAGGCCTTACACCCCGTGGGACGCTTGGGCCAACCTCAAGATGTGGCTGAAACGGTTTATTGGCTTGCGGGACCAGAATCTGCCTTTATTACAGGTCAGGAAATTATCGTCGATGGCGGGCGTTTGGCACGTTTACCCTTGCCTGCCTTGTGAGAACCTATGAATAAGTTGGTCAGTAAATCCAGTGATGTGCGAGATCTGCAAGGTCACTATGCTCTGATTACCGGCGCCACCGGCGGGGTGGGTCAGGCGTGCGCTGAAATCTTCGCCGACGCAGGAATGCACTTGATACTGGCAGGACGGGACCACACCAAACTAGAACAGCTTCGGGCAACAGTGCAGCAACAAAACCCCGTCGACGTGCAGATTGTTACAGGTGAGATTGGCAGTCCTGCAACGGCTGAGTATGCCTTTTCAAGAATCAGGTCTATTGGGACTGGCCAGGTAACGGTCTTGATTAATAACGCCGGAGTCATTGTTCGTGCGACGGCGGAAGAAACCAGTAACAACGACTGGCAGCAGGTGATGGATATCAACCTCAACGGTTTATTTTACTTTAGCCGAGCCTATGCTCAGCAAGCCCACTCTGACGGTGCAATCATCAATATCTCCTCAACCTGTGGCTCTGTTGGCAGTGCCGGCCTTGCCGCTTACTGTGCCAGCAAAGGTGCGGTAAACCAGCTAACCCGCGCTATGGCGCTGGAGCTCGCTGAGCGAGGCATCAATGTCAACGCCGTAGCACCGGGAGCCATCGACTCCCCCATGCTATTTAGCGGTCACGACACAGCAGCGTTGTCCGATTCCGTAGTCGCTAAAAATGAAGCGAATATTCCACAAGGTCGCATCGCACAGCCTCAGGAAATTGCAAGAGCCGCGCTATTTCTCTCTCAACAACGCCACATTACAGGAACAATTTTATCTGTAGATGGTGGTTATACCAGCGCCTGAGGAATTCCAATGAAACTGCGTAGGTTGACCGTATTTCGCCACATACTCCCTGTAAAAGGTGGGGGTTATCGTATGGCAAATGCCTACGTTGAACACCTAGAGAGTACGATAGTGCGCTTGGAAAGCGACTGTGGCGTAGTCGGCTGGGGAGAAACCTGTCCAGTGGGGTCGACCTATGCACCCAGTCACGCCGCGGGTGCACAGGCTGCGCTGCAAGCGCTCGCACCAGGGCTCATGGGCACGTCCATCGATCAACCCGTATTGGTCCAGCGGCACATGGATAGTTTACTCAATGGCCACAGCTACGCGAAAGCGGCGATCGATATAGCCGTGCATGACATGCTGGGTAAAAAGTGTGGCAAATCAATCGCAAATTTACTGGGAGGCGCCGTGAGAAATCGCATTCCCTCTTACTATGCCAGCGCCGTCGGCAGTCCCGATGACATTGCTATGATCGCCGAGGAGAAAGCACGGGAAGGCTATCCGCGGATGCAGGTCAAAATCAGTGGACGCCCCGTAGAAATAGATATCGAAGTCGTAACCAAAGTATGGGAACGCGTTGGTGAACGCATGCGTCTCGCGGTCGACGGCAACCGCGGCATGACGACTCGAGATGCCATACTGCTCAGCCAAAGCTGTCGTCATATTCCTTTCGTCCTGGAGCAACCTTGCGACGCTCTTGAGGACGTCATCGCAATTCGCAATCGGCTACACCACCCTGTTTATATCGATGAAAGTGCTACGGATCTGGCCACTGTCATTCGAGTCGCCGGACAAGGTCTTGTCGATGGCTTCGGCATGAAGGTGACGCGCATTGGAGGCCTGACCCAAATGGCCCGCTTTCGCGATATTTGTGAAGCACGGCACCTCCCCCATACCGTTGATGATGCCTGGGGAGGCGACATCATTGCAGCCGCTTGTGTACAGCTAGGCGCCACCGTCATACCCCGACTATTCGAAGGCACCTGGCTAGCACAGCCCTACATTGAGGGTCATTACGATACGGGATCGGGCGTCAGCATCCGTAACGGGCACATCGACCTACCTGAAGGATACGGGCTCGGTATCAATCCAGACCCTGACCTGTTCAGCGACGAAGTCTGCAATTTTAGCTGAGCTTTAAGCACACAGCAGAAACACGAGACACGTTTAACACCTACTCGCCCTCATTGGGCCGTGCAGGCTGCAAAGTAATTACCTCTGCTCACTAGAACGACCTGTTCACAGATAAGTGTCCTGTGAGTGCAAGGAAAGCTCAGCAAACGAAAACAATAAACCCCTAGATGAGCTGAATATGCTCAAGAATACTGTGTTGTCGGCCTCAATAAACTAACCCCGGCTAAGCACGTTAGGTTACCTATTAAATACTGAGTCCCCCCAGTTTCGTTTCTAAGTATTCTTCAAGGCCTTCTTGAGCGCCTTCGCGCCCCAAGCCACTCTCTTTCATACCACCAAAGGGTGCAGCGGCACTGGTTGGATTAATATCGTTGATTCCAACGATGCCAAAATTTAGCCCTTCAAAGGTGCGCAATGCTCGAGATAAGTTCTGGGTATAAACGTAAGCTGCGAGCCCATAATCCGTATCGTTAGCCATCGCGACAACGTCGTCCTCATCATCAAATGGAATCACGGCCGCAACAGGCCCGAAAGTTTCCTCTCGATAAATCAGCATGTCAGGCGTGACACTACTAAGCAGGGTGGGTGAATAAAAGCAACCCTTATCTAGACCGTCCTCAATGAGACGGCGACCCCCACTGTGTAGATGGGCACCTTGGGCTATCGCATCTTGAACTTGGCGGTCGATTTTCTCGATAGCGGCATTATTAATAAGAGGACCTATCGTAGTTGAGGGCTCCATGCCGTCACCTGGGCGAAGTTTTTCAATCCGGGTTTGCAGCGTATCGAGAAAGACATCTAGGATCTTCCTTTGCACAAAAATTCGGTTTGGGCTAATGCAAGCCTGTCCTGTATTTAAAAACTTGACCAAAGAAACACCTTTAGCCGCATGCACTGGGTCAGCATCATCAAAAACAATAAATGGCGCATGCCCGCCCAGTTCCATAGAGACGCGTTTGAGCTGAGGAGCTGCCGCTTGAGCCAGTGACTTACCCACCGGCGTGGAACCGGTAAAGGTCAACTTACGAATGGCCCTGTGAGTGCAAAATATCTCGCCCACCGGCTTCGGGTTGCTGACCGTTACTAGATTAGCGACACCGGCAGGTAAACCCGCGTCATGAAGAATTTCAAACACGGCAACGGCGCACAGAGGCGTGGCCTCAGCCGGTTTCAGCACTGCGGTGCACCCCGCCGCGAGTGCAGGGCCCAGCTTTCGAGTCAGCATAGAGATCGGGTAGTTCCAGGGGGTAATCGCAGCGACAACCCCCACAGGTTGCTTGTGAACCAAAAAACGCTGATCTGATCTAGCGGAAGGTATGGTCTCACCGTAAATACGTTTGGCCTCCTCGGCAAACCAAAGAAGAAAGTCGGCGGCATATTTCACTTCATTCATGGCAGCTTTGAGGGGTTTACCCTGCTCGGTAGTCATGAGCTCAGCTAACTCCCGCTGACGCTCCATCATTAAGGTATAACAACGGTACAAAATCGCTGATCTCTCGTAGGCAGTGGTCTGTGACCAAATAGGAAACGCTGCCTCGGCTGCGCTGATCGCTTGAAGGACCTGCGCTTCGCTGACATCGATCACCGAACCTATAGAGGTACCGGTTGCGGGGTTGTACACCTCAAAAGTGGGACCATCGGTAAGCCACTGTCCATTGATATACATACTCTACTCCTTACTCGTATCTCACTACGTTGCTTAGCTCTGCGTCTGGTGCCCTGTCTGCCTTTACAGAACGGTCCAAGACGGTGCCAAATTTATCCTGTGCCGCCGAGAGGCCGCTAAAGATTACCGACCCGACGCTTACCACCTTTGAAAAGCGACGCGACAAGCAACGCTCAGTCAGGTCGCGAAGACCACAAACAGGTATCAGATTGAGGTTGATGAACGCGTCACCGCTGTCTCAGTTGTATCTGGGTTCATGCATAAAAGCTTCGACTATTGCAGTAACAGAGTACGCAGATCGTTAACAACGGTATCGGCATGAAGGTAAGACGTACTGTAAATATTGCGAATGCGACGGTCACGATCTATCAGGTACACCCGCAAAATGTGGGACATGGTGCCTAAGTAGTTGCCGGCTTCATCGTAATCTCGAATAACCCACTGGTCGTAAGCATCGAGTGTCGGTCGTAGGGTCTCCTCTGACGTCGTTGTCAGAAATTTCCAGTCAAAACCCTCAGCCCTGAACTGATCACCATAGCGCCCCAGCACCGCGGGCGTGTCTTTCTCTGGATCAAAACTAAAGCTAACGAGACGGACTTGCCCAGCCAATTCAGGGTCTTGCAACACGGCTTTTTGTACACCGCTCATGACATAGGTTGCCAGAGGACAACCATTCACGTCGTTGCAGGTGGTAAAAATAAAACTCAATACCGTCGCTTTGTCACCGAGGTACTCATACAGACGACCCGGCTGACCCGAGGTGTCGAGTATCGGGCCATCCGCAGCATCACCCATGGCAGGCAACTGGTAGCTTCCCGCAGTGGGTGGGTCAAACTGAAGGTCTTCATACCCCGGTGCCAAAACCACCGGGGGGGCGTGTTCATGGGGTGCGGCAAACGTTGATATCGCACAGCATCCCAGCAGGCCTATTAACCACTGCCGCATAGTGTCAGCGGGCGGCCATATCGTCGTGGCCGGCTTTAGCGGGTGCGCTACCGTAAAGCGCATGAGCGCCAAAACGCATTTGGTGCGGTGACCCGAGACCCATCTCCACAAAGTCGAGGCTAAATTCAGGGGTCAAAGTAGCACCATCCCAGTTATACAGCTTGAAATACTGAACGTCGCTTTCATCACCAGACTCACTCTTATCCCAGTTAGCGAGCAGCGACGAAGTGAAGTACACACGTTCGCCATCCCAGCTTTGAGAGACCATGTTGATTTGCTCACCAATACGCTTTTCAAACACCTGCTCAGGTGCATGGGGATCGGAAATATCAAATAACCTCACCAAACCGTCATTCCAGGTGTTGACCCAGAGGTGGTTGTCATCGGCCGAGATAGAAATGTCCACGGGCAGCGGTATCTTGCTGGCATCGCCAATATCCGCCACTGGTTTAGAGTGCCACTCGCCTGCGTCATCCTCATAGATCAACCAGATTTTTGAGGTTAGCGCCGTGGTGGTGAAGCAGTAGTTAGAGCGTGAACCCCAAGCACATCGCAGCTCTAATGGAGCACCCGGAACATCAAGGATCTTCTTGGGTGTCCGGGCATGTAAGTCCCAAATGACAACGGTATTACCGAAGCGCTTCATCGCCTCAGGGTCGCCCATCATTTTACCGAGATTCATCATGTAATTGTTCCAGCCTGTAAAGGAGGAAGTCACCAATACATTTCTGCGGGGCAGCGCTCGCGCATCGTAGCCATAGCCGTCGGCATAATTGCCCGACTTAACCGCACCTTGCAGATTGTCATCGGTAGGCATCCAAACACTGGTAATAAAATCGCCATCGTTGGTGTACTCGGCCATCCCTGTCCGTCCGCCGTGGTCGCGGTTGTTTGACAATCCAGTGATCAACATACGACCCGGCAATGCATAGTTGGTATGGGGTCCGACAATACCGCCTGTTTTTGCGACAAAATCATCGATTTCACGGTGCAACTTAGGCTGGGCTGGGTTGGTGTAAATATCAAAAATAAAGATCTTGCTGGTATCGAGACCCTAAGCCCAAAGATAACGACGGTCATCGGTTAGTCCCGAATGATGCGCTTCGTTGCGCCCTCCCACCGACAAACTATGCACAACTTCACCATAGGTCTTCGAATCCGGGTTCACGTCCACCGTAACAAGTTTATCTTCGCCGTCACCGACACCTTCCATACCGAGGGTCCAGATATAGACGTAATCCTCTTGTCCAACAATTTTTGCCATGTAGGGCGACATACAGGTTTCGTCTGCCTGAGTTAGCGGCGAAACTGCCGTCACTAATAAGCCCAATACAGCGATAAATATTCGGATCATAGTTTGCACTCCAATGGTTTATCCTTATGGCATGAGACTAGCACTTTCTAATAGAAAATCGCAGCTTTTTAACACCCTCATTCAGGCCCTCGTAGTTGCCGTGAAGGCCACCGGGATGGCGGCATTTCTCGTGTCCGCTGTGAGTGGCGAAACGAGCCACCGCGTGGGTCTAGCCGACAACCGCGACGGCTATGATTCCGAGCACTACGTGACGCAATCAGAGGCAATTTTAGAGCGCGCCGGACGGCCACTAGCCTTGACCAGCAAAACCCACGCGACGCAGCTTGGCCTGCCCGAGTTAACCAAACCTCTGCGCGCGACTGAAGTTGATTTGGGCAGACAGCTATTCTTTGACCGTAGGTTGTCAGCCAATGCCAATCTGTCCTGTGCCATGTGCCACGTTCCCGAACAAGGGTTTACCCAAAATGAGCTGGCCACCCCGGTAGGCGATGAAGGCCGTGGGGGGCGTCGCAATGCCCCAGCACTCTATAACCTAGCCTTTCAGCCAACACTTTTTTGGGACGGCCGAGAGCAGTCTCTAGAAGCGCAAGTGTGGTCACCGCTTCTGGCACGCAATGAAATGGCTAATCCCTCAAAGGCGGCTGTACTCACGCGATTACAGACCATTCCAGCCTACAGGACCGCTTTTACGAACAATTACGAAGAAGGTCTAACGGCCGAAACACTGGGTCTCGCCCTCGCGGCTTATCAACGAGCGCTACTTAGCGGCAACTCGCCCTTTGACCGCTGGTACTTTGCCGCAGCCAAAAGCTCCGACCCCTCCCCCGACTTCAGTTTAGAAGCCTCAAGGGGCTTTGCCGTCTTTCAAGAGCAGGGCTGTCATTCATGTCACACCCTGACAGAGGACTATGCCCTCTTCACCGACGGCAACTTTCATAACACGGGCACAGGATTGCTGCGCGAAGAACGAGGGATCATGCCCAAAAAAGTGCAGGTGGCTCCGGGAATTTTCGTGACGCCCCGAGTCGACGTTGAAACCGAAACATTTATTGATAAAGGACGCCAAGAGGTCACAGGGCTTCGCCGAGACCGCTGGCGATACCGTACGCCCTCACTAAGAAACGTTGCGCTAACGGCACCCTACATGCACGACGGTTCCATTCAGAGCCTGGAAGAGGTTGTGCAATTCTATGTTCAGGGCGGCGGGCAAGACCCCGATCAAGATCAACGTATTCGACCGCTTCAGATCACGTCAACGGACCAAGCTGCCTTGGTCGCGTTTTTACGTGCCCTCACCGGGAGCAATGTCGATGCTTTGGTGGCTGATGCGAGGAGCATCAAGATTGGCGATACAGCCAGCGCCGGTCATTGAGGCGCGTCTTTACTGATCACCCATAACTGACAGAACTCCCACGAGCCGCTTTTTTCTCATTAAAGCGCCTCGAAAGAGCTCATCGAAGCAAGTCACCGGGTCTCATTTGTCGCTCGAAGGCCTTCCGCCCAAACCTTGAAAAGGTCTCCAAATTGTCAAAGGTAACCCCGAGGACTCACCCAAGACCTATCAAGCCGTCAGCTGCTCGTTGGCCGCGGACTGGTAATCAGGCTGGCAGTTCAGCCGATCTACTCTGGGAGAGACACCAATGTACTTACGATAACAACGGCTAAAGTGGGTGGTTGAGACAAAACCACACATTGAGGTGATCTCTACGATAGAGCGTGAACTCTGTTTAACCAAACGCCTAGCCCGATCGAGACGCAGCTTTAGGTAATAGCGAGAGGGGGTACAGTGAAGATATTTAAGAAACAGCCGCTCAAGTTGTCGACGGGATAAATGCACAAAATCGGCCAACTCCTGAAGAGAGATCGGCTCCTCCAGATTTGCCTCCATCAGCTGCAGAACTTCTTTCAACTTGGGCTGCATTTCGACCTTTCTTGACCACATCGGCACCAACTGCATTTCCACATCGGCACGATAGCGCTCACAAATCAGCATGTCTGCCACAGCATCGACCAACGCTTGAGGGTGCCGGGATGACAACATCGCCAGCATCATATGCATAGGAATGGTGCCCCCTGTGCAGGTCATGCGGTCTCTGTCGATCGTATACAGCTGGTTATTACAGCCGACTCGGGGGAATCGATCGGTAAGTATTGTCAGGCAGTCCCAGTGCGCACTGCATTGATAACCATCAAGCAAACCAGCGCTCGCCAGTACATAAGCGCCGGTACAAACCGATCCCACCACAACACCACGTTGTGCTTGCTTACGTAGCCACGCCAGCACAGGTCTCGATACATTTTGCTCAATCGCTAAACCGCCAACCACGATGACCAGGTCATAGTGGGTGGCGTCCGCCAAGGTTTTATCAAGGTTAACCGCAAAACCGTCGCTACACGACTGTGTAACGGGGCCCTCACCCAACAGTTCCCAGGCGTACAGCTCGCGTCCCGCTAACTGATTGGCAACTCGCAAAGGCTCAACCGCACTGGAGAGGGAAATTAAGGTGAATTCATTAACTAACAGAAACCCGACACGGTAAGGGCCCTGGGACGCACCTCTAGCAGTTGTATCGTGCACAAAGCACCCCCACTTTCTTATTTTATGAAATCAGGTTTTAACCCTTAAGTTCTCTGGGTCCAGCATGGCACGATATCCTACCGCGGTGATTTTTGCGGAGAAGAAATTACCGAAATATTCCATAAAAACGGTATCACCCTCTTTTGCGCGCTCTGCAGGCAGGTACCCCATAGCGATATTTTGACCCAAGGAAGGACCGAAGGCCACACTGGTGGTATAAGAACGCCGCCCGTGCCCGTCTACGATAACCTCCTTTGTCTCTTTATCTAATAAGGGCCACTGCCCAACAGGATAACGCACCACACCGTTGCTGTCGGTGGTGTCCTCCAGTGCAAAAGTGCAGAGGTAAGCAGCCTGCTCAGTTAATTCTCGCTGGGCCAAGTAGGCTTCTTTACCGTGGAAATCTGCCGCCTTGACTTTTGGCCGCGCCAAACCCGACTCGTACAGATTGTAGTCGGTTTCCAAATCGGCGTTTTGCAAACGCAAACTTTTTTCCAAGCGACGACTGTTAGCGTAAGTCTCAATGCCCACAGGTGTCACCTCGAGCTCCGCGAGAGCATCCCAAAGCTTCAATCCGTCAGCAAACGGGAAGTAAAGCTCCCAGCCTTGCTCACCCACATAAGAAATCCGGAATGCCCAAACTTTAACACCCAGGACATCAATTTCCCGCGTCATGGTGTAAGGAAAGGCCTCATTGGAAATGCTTTCGGGATCATCCATCAGCTTCTGTAGGGTGGCTCGTGCCTGAGGCCCCCACAAGCCTAGGGTTGCTAACTGCTCAGACTGATCGATGAACTCTACCTGGGTGAAACCCAGCTTGTTCCTGAATTTTTTCATCCAGACATAATCACGATGTCCGGTATCGCCACCGCAAATAACGCGATAGGCGTCCTCAGCCAGCCGAACAATGGTTAGGTCTGAACGTACGCCTCCGGTGTGATCTAAGAAATGGGTATAAACCCCTTTACCGATAGGCGTATTGGTACCCAGCTTTGCAACCGAGAGATATTCGAGCAAAGCCTCGGCATCGGCTCCAACGACATCGAAGATGGCAAAGTGCGACAGATTGATCATGCCAACCCCGTCACTAAGCGCCAAATGCTCGGCGTTAGATACCTCCCAAAAATGGCGGTTATCCCATTCGGCCTCTCGACTGGGAACCTGATCGCGGTACTTCGCCAACAACGTCGCCTCATTAGCAGCGTAGCCGTGGGCTCGCTCCCACCCCGCCACTTCCATAAAGTAACCGCCTAACGCCACTTCTCGTTCATAGAAGGGGCTGGTTCGTAAACCTCGAGACGATAGGAACGGTTCTCTAGGGTGCACACCCGGCGTGTAGATTTTCTGGGCAATCTCGTAGCTGCGATTACGGACGTACTCGGGCGTCAGTTGGATGGGGTAATGACGCGCCGGATCGACGTTATGAGAATCCATCTCGGTACGACCGTGAGTCATCAAATCGGCCATCAGTTTACCTGCGCCGGGGCCATCCTTTACCCAAACAGCCTCACACAGCCACAAGCCGTCTACGTCTGGCGCCTCACCAATGACAGAAGTGCCATCAGTTGTCACCGACAACAGACCATTAAAGGAGCGCCGCTCTTCCCAGCCCAGCTCACCCAGCACAGGGGTCAGCTCGACCGCTTGCTCAAAGGCTTCCATCACCTGATCAAGCGTGAGATCCCGCATCGACGGCGACAGCCTTGCGTCACCCGCTTCTAAAATGTCCTCAGGATCAATCAGTCGGGGGTTGTGGGGCTCATAGTAGCCCCACTCAAGCAAACCGCCTTCAGGTGTTGAAGGATCACCAGTATCACGAACGTAAGCCGAGTTTCCCTGATCGCGGAACAAAGGGTAAACGATGTCTTTACCGGTACCTTTTAGAGCGTCCCAAGGTCCAAAAAACAGGAGTGGGTGTTCAAGTGGCATTAGCGGCAGCTTCACTCCAGCGGTTTGGGATACCAGCGATCCCCATATCCCCGTACATAGCACGACGTTATCGGCCATGATGGTGCCTTTTTCAGTCTCGACGCCAACCGCACGACCGTTTTCGACAAGAATTTTATTCGCGGCTGTATAAGCAAAAGTCTTCAACTTGCCGCTGGCAACGGCCTCATCCACTAAGTCGCCTGCGACTTTTTGAGATCGTGGCGTCACCAAGCCTGCGTCAGGGTCCCACATAGCACCCTGAATCATGTCTTCCTCAACTAGCGGGAACCTTTCCTTGGCTTCCGCCGCTGAGATCATACGGGCGTTGCTGCCAAACGCCTTACCCGAAGCGACTTTACGCTGAAGCTCCAGCATGCGCTCATCGTCGCCCTTGCGCGCCACCTCCATGCCACCAATCTCAATGTAATTGCCCCGAGCTCGGTAGAATTCCCGGCTGTAGGTGCTGGTAAACACATTGAGCTTGTCGTGGGAGGTCATGTAACAAAAATCAGACGCGTGGGACGTTGATCCTATGTCGGTAGGAATCGCTGACTTCTCTAGCCCCACGATATCATCCCAACCCGCTTCTACAAGATGGTGTGCGACGGAGGCACCAACAATCCCTCCCTGTCCGATAATAACCACGCGAGCGTGTTCGGGTAACTTTGCCATTGGGCCCCCTGTAAAAAGATTTTAACTATGCGTCTATATCGCCACGGATTTGGCGCTTTTTAGCCACTTTGCGCTCAATTATTTACGACATTTATGCGTCTAAAAACGCCATTAGAAATGGTCGTCATCCCACCATCCTAACTGCTTTGAAACCCAATAAGGCCGCTGCTGTAAAAGCTGGTCAACCCTGCCGCTTTGTCCAAAACACCACGCACAATCCCAGATGTTATCAATCTTGCAAGGCCAGCGCAGCTAGCACATCGTCACTGAAGGAATCTGGTGCGTTCTCGGCGATTTTTTTGAGATCGGCGCGCATCGGTGGCGTCCAAAATTGCGCCATATGCTGGACAATTTGAGCGGGCACATTTTCTCTGCTCGGCATGTTGCCGGCTATCTGATTGGCCATCTTTATTAAATGTTGCTGGCTGTAGTCAAGCGTCACTTTACATTCCCACGGCTATGGCACTAGACGGACGGATTTCGACAGCCGTTACCTTGTACTCGGGACAGTTGGTCGCCCAATCTGAGTTATCGGTCGTGATCACGTTGGTGCCGCTGACCGGGTGGTGAAAGGTGGTGTACACAACGCCCGCAGGAATGTCACTGCTAATGTGGGCCCTCATGCGGGTGCTGCCTGCACGGCTGGCCACTTCGATCCAGTCTCCATCTGACACCCCCCTTAACTCAGCGTCTGCCTCGTGTATTTCCAGAATATCCTCCGCGTGCCAAACTGTGTTGTCGGTGCGCCGCGTTTGCGCCCCAACGTTGTACTGACTCAATATTCTGCCTGTTGTCAGCAACAACGGGAATTTTCGCGTTGAACGCTCGTCAGTGGGCACATAGGGCGTCGTGATAAATTGGCCTTCTCCGCGGACAAAGCGCTGAGCGTGCATAATCGGCGTGCCCTCCGGCGCCTGCTCGTTGCACGGCCACTGAATGCTACCGAGCTCGTCTAGCAGATCGAATGAGACTCCGGCAAAGGTGGGAGTGAGCGCTGCAATTTCATCCATGATCTCAGAGGCACTGGCATAATCCATGGCGTAACCCATCGCCTCGCTGAGAGCGCAAGTCACCTGCCACTCCGCCATGCCTGAGGCGGGAGGTACGACTGGCCGTACACGATTGATTCGGCGCTCCGCATTGGTGAAGGTGCCGTCCTTTTCCAAAAAAGAGGTGCCGGGTAGAAATACGTGAGCGAATTTAGAGGTTTCATTCAAAAATAAGTCTTGAACAATCACGCAGTCCATGGCGTTCAGCGCATCTGCAACATGCTGGGAGTTGGGATCTGATTGGGCAATGTCCTCGCCCTGAATGTAGATCCCGCGAAATTGTCCAGAGACAGCTGCATCGAGCATATTGGGAATACGCATACCCGGCTCTTCGCGCAAATCGACACCCCAAAGAGCAGTAAATTGCTCCCGAACCGTGTCATCAGAGACGTGTCGATAGCCACTAAATTCGTGGGGGAAGGAACCCATATCACAGGCACCCTGCACATTGTTTTGACCACGCAGCGGGTTCACGCCGACACCATCACGGCCAATATTACCGGTCGCCATGGCCAAATTCGCCATGGCCATGACCATGGTTGAGCCCTGTGAATGCTCGGTCACACCAAGTCCGTAGTAAATGGCACCATTGCCGGCTTTAGCGTAAGTCGCCGCCGCCGAACGGATGGCTTCTGCCGGCACACCGCTGACTTCAGCGAGACTTTCCGGGCTATTTTCGGAGAGCGTAATGAACCGCCGCCAGGCGTTGAACGAAGCCACATCACAACGTTCCTGAACAAAAGCCTCATCAATCCAGCCTTCAGTCGCAATAACATGGGCCAAAGCATTAACAACGGCTACGTTAGTCCCAGGCTGCAGCTGAAGATGCTCAGTTGCTTTGATGTGTGGTGATTGCACGAGATCGATAGAGCGGGGATCAATAACAATAAGCTTGGCACCCTCTCGCAGCCGTCGCTTCATGCGCGACCCAAAAACGGGATGGGCATCGGTGGGGTTAGCGCCAATGACCATAATGACATCGGCCTTCTGAACTGACGCAAAATCTTGAGTGCCGGCACTGGTACCAAACGTCTGCTTCAAACCATAACCCGTTGGTGAATGGCAGACCCTGGCACAGGTGTCCACATTATTGGTACGCAGCGATGCCCGAACCATTTTTTGCACCACATAAACTTCTTCATTGGTACAGCGCGAGGATGTAATACCACCCAATGCATCAATACCATGCTGCTGCTGAATGGCTTTAAAGCGATCAGCGGCAAAGGCAATCGCCTCGGGCCAGTCAACTTCCCGCCATTCACTATCGGTGGTTTCTCGAACCAAAGGACGGGTAATGCGATCAGAGTGCGTGGCATAACCCCAAGCAAAACGGCCCTTCACACAGGAGTGCCCAGAGTTGGCTCCACCGTGCTTATCGGGAACCATGCGCACCAGCTCATCACCGCGCAGCTCGGCCACAAAGGAACAGCCGACGCCACAATAAGCGCAGGTTGTTTTAACTTTACGAGTAGGAACACCCAAGTTGATCACCTGCTTCTCTTGCAGCGTTGCTGTCGGGCAGGCCTGTACGCAGGCGCCACAAGAGACGCATTCGCTGTCGAGAAACGCATTTTCCTCACTGGGAGAAACCTTGGATTCAAAGCCCCGGGCAGCGATAGTTAAGGCGAAAGTACCCTGAACTTCAGAGCAAGCACGAACACAGCGACTACAAACAATGCATTTGCTTGCGTCAAAACTGAAATAAGGGTTGGAATTATCGGTACTGGCCGCCAAGTGGTTAGAGCCTTCCTCATAACGCACTGAACGCAACCCCACCACGCCCGCCATGTCCTGGAGTTCGCAGTCACCGTTGGCTGAACAGGTTAAACAGTCCAACGGATGGTCTGAAATATACAATTCCATGACGCCTTTTCGCAGCTTGTCCAAGCGGGGTGTTTGAGTTTTTACGGACATGCCGTCTTCGCAGGGTGTGGTGCATGAAGCAGGCGTTCCTTTGCGTCCCTCAACCTCCACTAGACAAAGGCGGCAAGAACCAAAGGCATCGAGACTGTCGGTTGCGCACAGCTTGGGGATTTGCGTGCCTGCAAGGCTCGCCGCCCGCATAATCGATATGCCCGCAGGAACGTCGACGGCATTGCCATCAATATGGACGGTGACCGTGCTCTCTGAGAGTGTTGCAGGCGTACCCAGATCCAGATCTTCAATGGCGATCTCTATCGGTTTATTCATGGACTGCTCCTTGAGTGGCAGCATCGACTCGAGCCGCCACACGCTTAAAGTCTTCCGGAAACTGGTCTAATGCACTCAACACAGGTTGTGGCGTCAAGCCTCCCATGGCGCACAGAGAGCCCTGAGTCATCACATCGCAAAGATCGCGTAGCAGTTGTTCCGTATTCTCTGGGGCATCGGAGGCCAATAAATTGTCTATGACCTCAACGCCGCGAACCGCACCAATGCGACAGGGCGTACACTTCCCGCATGACTCCTCGACACAAAATTCCATCGCGAAACGCGCCTGCTCGGCCATATCTACCGAGTCATCAAAGACAACAAGACCACCGTGGCCCAGCATGGCGCCCTGCGCGGCAAGGGTTTCATACGCCATGGGCACCTGCAACTTATCAGCCGGTAAATAAGCACCCAACGGTCCACCCACCTGCACTGCTTTCAAAGGCCTCCCGGATTTGGTGCCCTGCCCCAAATCAAAGATGAGTTCATGGGCCGAAATGCCAAAAGCCACTTCGACAATACCCCCTCGAGCAATATTTCCAGCCAGCTGAAAAACCTGTGTGCCACGAGAGCGCTCTTGTCCCAGTGCCGCATAGGCTTCTGCACCCCGGGCAAGAATCGAAGGTACACTGGCGATCGTCAGTACATTATTGATCACCGTTGGCGTACCAAAAAGGCCTTCGATAGCAGGCAGCGGAGGCTTGGCCCGCACAGTCCCTCGACGTCCCTCAAGGCTTTCAAGCATGGCCGTTTCTTCACCGCAAACGTAAGAGCCTGCGCCGACGCGTACGCTAACATCGAAGTCGCAAGCAGAGCCTAAGATGCCCCGCCCTAGCCAACCCCGATCCCTCGCCTTTGCAATAGCTTCGTTCATAACCGCAATGGCCGCCGGATACTCGGACCTCAAATAAATCATGCCCCGATCAGCCCCTACAGCGTGGGCAGCAATCGCCATACCTTCCAGAAGGCAAAAAGGATCGCCCTCCATCAACATGCGATCTGCAAAGGTACCGCTGTCACCCTCGTCAGCGTTAACGCAAATGTACTTATGACAGGGGGCGTCTATCGGATCGCCTTTATGAGGCACGGGGACTTGCTGAGCCACGGTCTGCCATTTAATACCCGTTGGAAATCCAGCACCACCCCGTCCTCTAAGACCCGACTCAGTCACGGCCTGAACCACCGTTGCAGGACTCAGCTCTAGGGCTCGCTGCAAACCCACCATACCGCCATGGGCTAGGTAGTCATCGGCATCAACGGGGTCAATAATACCCACCCGTTCATAAATCCAGCGGTTTTGACAGGCTAGATAATCTAGCTCTTCGACGACGCCAAGAAAGTTTTCCGCGGTGTCCGAGAGGCCATCGGCCTCTAGGTCGCAAACCTGAACATTGCCCCAGCCTACCCGCCTGCCATCTCGTGAATCAGCACATTCGACCAGGGGTTCGAGCCACAATAAACCACGACTGCCGGTGCGCACCACATGTTCACCCCGGGCTTCCAGTGCCGTCGCAACGGCATCGGCGCCTACGGAGAGAGCCGCTGCGTCTCGGGGCACAAACCAAACGGTCATCGCGTTGCCTCCGTCACATTTTGAGCCGCCTCAACAGCAGACTTTAGTGTTGCGACGTTAGCGCGCCCAATGAGCTGATCATTAACCAATGCTGCTGGTCCCAAGGCACAGTTGCCCAAGCAAAACACCGGTTCGTCGGTACCGGTTGCGGCGGCCAACTTGGGGTCTGCTGCGCAGGCTTCACTCCAAGCAGCAGCCAGTCCTCTACCACCCACAGCTTGGCAAGCTTCTGCTGCGCACAAGCGAACGGAAATTGCGGGCGGTGGCGATTTCTTGAGATCACTGTAGTAAGAAAAGACGCCATGAACATCTGCCCGAGTTACATTACAAACCTCTGCGACAACAGCAACGGCACCTTCAGGCACATAACCATAGTGTCCCTGTACCGCTTGCAAGCATAACAATACAGGCCCCGGTTCTCGATCAGCGATGGGGGTCAGTAAACCCTTCAACGCTGCAATCTGCTCGCTCGTTTTTATCGGTGAATCCGTCACAGTTTTACCCGTCCCTTGCCTGAATACACATTTAACCGGTCATCGCGTGTAAAGCCAATCAACACCAAACCATGGGCCCTAGCAAGATCCACCGCCAAGGTCGTGGGACCCGAGACCGCGACAATCGCCGCAACGCTGGCACTCAAAGCCTTAGTGACAATTTCATACGATACACGACCGCTTACCACGAGTATGTGATCGGTAAGGGGGAAGTTTCCCTCCAGAAACGCATTGCCAAGGACTTTGTCGACGGCATTATGTCGTCCGACGTCTTCCCGGACGACTAGCAGCTGATTATCGGGACCGGCCAAAGCCGCGGCGTGAAGGGAACCCGTAAGATCAAACATCTTTTGCTCGGATCGCATGCTATTAATCAGCGCATGGGCGACTTGCGGCGTGATTACCCAGTCTGCAGTGTGCAGCGCCACTTTGGGTTGCGGCGTGGTAGCCAGTACATCACTGCTACAGACCCCGCAGGAGCTTGAGGTCAAATAAGCTCTTGGCCTGGGCGGGACAACGCCGACGCCCAGTTCAGCAAGCACCGTGTCTACGGCCGATTCTCCGTCAACGCCCCAATGACGTAGCTCAGAAGCACCCACCCGTTCGACACTAATAATATCTGCCGGCGCCATGATTTCAGCTTCACTCAACAGCCATCCCACCGCCAGTTCTTCGTCGTGTCCCGGCGTACGCATGGTTGTCAGCAAAGTTTTTTGGTCAACTGAAATTGCCAGCGGCGCCTCAACAACAACGCGATCAAACTGGTCAATCGAACGCGTAGTCGTTGCCGTCACGTCATTGACGCGAAGCATGGGCCTTGAATCGGTTGAGTGAGCTGGCATCTAGAAAAGCCCGGTTACTTGTCCGTTAACAACGTCAATATTTTCACTGGCAGGCACTTTAGGCAGGCCAGGCATGGTCATAACATCACCACAGACCACCACCACAAAACCGGCGCCCACTGACAGTCTGATTTCTCGGATATCCATCACGTGACCTGAAGGGGCTCCTTTTAGCTGAGGGTCTGTAGAAAACGAGTAAGGCGTTTTCGCGATACAAACCGGCATTCCCCCATAGCCCTCTGCTTCGAGTTCTTTGAGTCGATTGCGAACTCTTCCGCTAATCGTCACTTCGCTAGCCCCATAGACCTTGGTCGCGACCGCTTCAATTTTTTCTATCAGTGTCGCAGAGTCTGGGTAAACAAACGTGTCATGACCAGCGTTGGCAGCCTTATCATCGGCATCACAAACTTCGGCGACCATACGCGCGAGATCTGCTGCGCCTGCACCACCGTTTGCCCAGTGACTAGCGATGGCAACCCGCACACCCATAGCTTCTACACGCTCTACTAACAGGGCCAGTTCAGCCTCAGAATCACTGACGAACTGGTTAATCGAAACGATCGGTGTGACTCCGTAGTTATCACGAATATTTTTAACATGACGCTCAAGGTTGACCATTCCCGCCGCAAGGGCTTCGAGGTTTTCGTCGTTGAGGTTTTCTTTAGCAACACCACCGTGAAATTTCAAAGCCCTGATGGTTGCCACTAACACGGCCACGGATGGCCTCAAATTTGCGGAGCGGCACTTAATATCGATGAATTTCTCAGCCCCCAAATCGGCGCCAAAGCCTGCTTCGGTGACAACATATTCCGCCAAACGCAGAGCCCCCGTAGTCGCAATAACGCTGTTGCAGCCGTGGGCAATATTGGCGAAAGGTCCACCGTGAACAAACGCGGGAGTTCCTTCCAAGGTTTGCACCAGATTTGGCGCTAGCGCATCTTTGAGTACCGCTGTCAGCGCTCCTTCGGCCTTTAGATCAGAGGCACGAACAGGGGTTTTCTCCCGCGTGTAACCCACTACAATGCGCCCAATACGCGCCTTGAGATCGGCGAGGTCGGTTGCGAGGCAAAAGATAGCCATAATTTCTGAGGCCACGACGATATCGAAACCATCTTGTCTTGGGTAACCATTACCAACCCCACCCATAGCCACCGTGATGTCTCTCAGCGCTCTATCATTCATGTCCAACACCCGTTTCCAGGTAACGCGACGGACATCGATACCGAGGGCATTTCCGTGGTGAATATGATTATCGAGTAACGCTGACAGCAAGTTGTTGGCGACCCCAATGGCATGCAAATCGCCGTTAAAGTGGAGATTGATATCCTCCATAGGAATCACTTGGGCGTAGCCACCGCCAGCAGCACCGCCCTTCATACCAAACACCGGGCCCAGTGACGGCTCCCGAAGGCAAATCATGGCGTCCTTACCAATGTGCCGCAGCGCATCGCCCAGACCCACGGTAGTCGTTGTCTTACCTTCACCCGATGGGGTTGGACTGATCGCAGTGACCAAAACCATCCGCGCCGAAGGCCTGATAGGCTGCTCCAATAACCAATTTAGATTGATTTTACCCTTGGTGCGACCGTAGGGCTCCAATGCCTCTTCAGGTATTGACAGGCCCCTCGCAATGTCAGCGATGGGCTGCGGGGTTGCCGCCTGGGCAATATCGATATCACTAGGCATGTTTCACGATTCCTTCAAAATGGTCGTTGGTAAATTACTCGGAACATCCGAGCTTATTCTTGAACTGAGAGGGGCGCTGAGGCCAAGACCCCCGGATGTTTGCCACTAACTTCTTGGCCTAAACCTTATTCTTTGCACTCTTACCTGCCTTTCGGTTCATCTGGATACTCAAATGCAAACCCGTCATAAAAGCGGCTTTAATGCTCGATCCCGCTTTCTCTGGTGGTCACCGGTAAATCTAGATTTCCCAACGCCTGAGTACCTTCACTCAACGTCGCGGTGCTACCCCCACAGAGATAAAGGAGACCTGTACTGAAGCCGGCTATACCTCTCGAACCCGTGCATTATTGGAGACATTATTCGCCATAGCAATCACAGTTATTGCATTTCGTTATAAGATTATGCCGGCGCCGTAACCTACCCCGGCACACTCCCAACACCAGCGCTGCAGCCATAAATGGCTAATTTTCAGTTTAATATCGAAAAAAATAGACTTTCCGTCATTCGCACAGGCCCCTCTTCGCCCTGAGCTGTTTTTCTATGACCGCTGAACTGTGCATAATCCCGCTACATTAAGGTCGTTTTTTTGACTCAAAATGTCGCTCACAAGCGTTTAAATAGCAAAGTTTATGGCGCTTTTTGTAAAGCTATGGCGATCTGCTCGAGCAGGTCAATCCCCAGGGTAAGTTTGGGCCTTTTCAACCGATAATCCAATCCGTTATTAGACTGAAACGCACTGGCTTAACATTGGGTAAAACTGCGGGCGCAGACAGCGCCTAACTGAGCTAAAATTAGCATTCACGGCAGGAACACAAGCCAAATACCGAATTGGGAGCAGCAACAGTGGCGAGCACATGGGATCTTTTGATCAAGGGCGCAACATTCTTCGACGGCAGCGGTGATCTTCCCGCAGTACAGGACCTAGCGGTTCGGGGAGGCAAAGTCGTGGCCAGAGGCGAAAATCTTCCCGCCGGGCATGCAGAAAACGTCGTTGAGGCCGCAGGCCAATGGCTTATGCCAGGGTTGCTAGACATCCATACACACCTTGATCTTGAGGTCGACGTAGAGCCCGCATTACCCGAGGTTGTTCGGCACGGTACAACGACCGTGGTCGTAGGTAATTGCAGCCTGGGGACCAGCTTTGGCAGCCAAAAGACCGGGGATCAAGAGCCTATCGTTGACTGCTTTACTCGCGTTGAAAATATACCGAAAGCCGTCTTGCGCAAAGTGTCTGAAAAAATTACTTGGGACAACACCGGCGATTATATGGATCATTTTGCCGACCTGCCTCTGGGCCCCAATGTTGCAACCTTCGTTCCCCATTCAATGCTGCGCATCGAGGCCATGGGTTTAGATGCAAGCGTCACTCGAAAACCGACTGAGAGTGAAATGGTGAAGATGGAAACGCTACTAGAAACCGCCATGCAACAGGGTTACATGGGACTGAGTACCGACGGCCTCCCTTTTCATTACCTATCAAACGACCCCAATACCGCTAAACGAATACCCACCCAGTTCGCCAGCTTCAGAGAACTTCGCCGCCTGCTAAAAGTGGTGCGTAAATATGATCGCGTCTGGCAAACGACGCCCATACTTGAAAACCGCCTGACGGCGCTGTTTTATTTTTCCCTGACCAGCGGGCGACTGTTTGGCAAGCCTCTGAAAACGTCAGCGCTCTCGGCTATGGAAATGACCGCAGCACCAAAGTCAGGGCGACTCTTCCTGAAAGTCGCGCGCCTTCTCAATACTTGGTTATTTAAGGGTAAGCTTCATTTTCAAGCGTTGGGGACAAATTTTAGAGTCTGGTCAGATGGCATTGTGAGTCCGCTATTTGAAGAGATGACAGCGACGTCTCAACTCATTGCTAGAGAATACGATGATGTTGAGGGACGACAAAAGCTGATGCACGACCCCGACTGGGTGGCGTTGTTTCGCAAGGAATGGATGCACGGTCGCACAGGTGGCGATTTTGCCAGCTGGAAAACTCGTCATGGCTTTCCTGACAGTCTGGTTGTTCGCGATGCCCAGCAGCTGATATTTGATGGCGCGCCCATTAGTCACTGGGACGGCGAATCCATGGCGCAAGTCATGGAGCGCGTACAGCGCTTCAAAGCCGGAGACGACACTGCGGCGCGCTCGCGAGCCGAACAAACCGCTTTTGACGAGTTCCCTGCAATTTTGCGTGACGATGCTGACTTTATGCTCCACATGATGCGTCGCTACGACAAAACCTTCCGATTCTATGCCGACATTGCCAATGCGGGGAACAAAGCCACACTCGACTATTTACTAGATGATCAGGCATTGCCGGGGTTTAATGATTCTGGGGCTCACATCACAAACATGGCATTCTTCGACAGTAACCTGATGTCGCTTAAATTGGCCAAAGAGCGTGACGAAGCAACCGTAGCACGGATGGTTCATCGCCTCACCAAGGAACCAGCCACTGTGTTTGGTCTAGATGCTGGCTCTCTCGCCATTGGTGCCCGTGCCGATATGGTTTTAATTAATCCAAGCGCGCTCGACGACTGGGAACCCGATCAAACACGCGTGCTGGAATACCGTGACATCTTCGACCATCAGCAAATGGTCAATCGTCCCAAAGGCATTGTCGCTTCAGTATTTATTAAAGGGGTCTTGGCCTGGGCAAATGGCGAAGCGCAAGAGGCCTTGGGGCGAGACACTTTAGGTGAGGCACTGCGAGCCGCCTAACAAGGCTGACATTGCAAGCAGCATGAAGCCCGAGGCTGCAAGCGTGAAAGTGAGTGCGCAGCCAGGGCTAAAGTCCACTCAGGTACGCAGTTCTTCGCGCCCCTTGAAGGCATCGAGAGCCTCTGGATTCGCCAGAGCATCAGTGTTCTTCACCGGTCGGCCATGAACCGCATTACGCACCGCAAGCTCTACGATTTTCCCGCTCAAAGTTCTCGGAATGTCTG
>Ga0213863_10000764_pt1 | contig 23999 bp, 20 predicted proteins | sample PICome_8_FD_160128 | JGI IMG/M metagenome (GOLD analysis project Ga0213863, IMG submission 160128) | Coastal seawater microbial communities near Pivers Island, North Carolina, United States - PICO497 | ecosystem: Environmental > Aquatic > Marine > Coastal | place: USA: North Carolina... | reverse complement strand
GGACCTTGATCGGCATGATGCCCGGACTCGGCCCCATCAGCGCGATTGCGTTGATGATCCCGGTGTCTTACTCCCTCGACCCTACCGGCGGGCTGATCATGATGGCCGGTGTGTATTACGGCGCGGTTTTCGGTGGTTCAACGTCTTCAATTTTGATCAACGCCCCCGGGGTGGCGAGTACTGTCGCTACAAGCTTTGATGGTTATCCGATGGCGCGAGAGGGTCAAGCAGGCCGCGCCTTGGCTATAGCCGCCTACGCCTCGTTTTTCGGTGGCACCGTGGGGGCGCTCATTCTGCTGATGTTTGCGTCCTCTTTGGCCGCAGTCGCGTTGCATATTCAAAGTGCCGAGTACGCGGCCTTAGTGCTTTTCGCCATGACCTGCGTGGTGGTCTTTGCCCAACACAAGGAACGCTTGGCTAGCCTCATTACTTTGTTGCTTGGCTTGATGCTCGGGACGGTGGGTACCGATCCCATGGGTGGTGCTCAACGCCTTACTCTTGGCCTGTTGGAATTGTCTGACGGCATTCCCTTTGTGCTTTTGGTGATGGCGACTTTCGCCCTGGCAGAAGCCTTCCGTCTAGCCCTTGGCGAGCCTCAGGCACCACAAGGCGCATTTTCGATGCGCGACCTGCTGATACCGATGTCATTGGTTCGGCGGCTGATACGAGTGGCCAGCCGCAGCTCGGTGCTGGGTTTTATCATCGGCGTGATGCCCGGCGCCGGGGCCACATTGGCCAGTTTCTTCGCCTACGACTTGGAAAAGCGCGTGGGTGACGGTTCTCGAGAAGCTGGTGTTACCGCGCCAGAAGCGGCTAACAATGCGGCCTCGACGGGTTCCTTTGTTCCCCTTCTGAGTCTTGGGGTGCCCGGGTCGGGCACTTCTGCGGTACTACTGGGTGTGATGCTGGCTTACGGTTTGCAGCCCGGACCCACCTTGGTGACCGACCAACCGGAAATTTTTTGGGGCATCATCGTGTCAATGTATGTGGGCAATGTGTTTTTGCTCACCATGAACTTACCCCTCATTCCCTATTTGGCCCGTATTGTCAGTTTGCCCCAGAAACTATTGATCCCCTTGGTTATCGCGTTCTCCCTGCTTGGGGTTCTGCTCACCACCTTTAGCATTTTTGATCTGGCATTGATGTTGTTGCTAGCGCTTGGGGCGACTGTTCTGAGGGGATTTGGTTTTCCCTTGGCGCCCTTGCTGCTGGGCTTCATTCTGAGCGGTTTGTTCGAAGAGAATTTGCAGCGTGTCCTTCTGCTCAGTGACGGCGATTTTGCTTACTTGCTTGATCGGCCCGTGGCCTTAAGTATTTTGTTTATGAATGCTGCAATCTGTGTGTTGCCCCTATGGAATCGCAGTGAGTCATGACATACCATGCGTGCCTATTAGATTTTTGCATTGAGGGCTCGGGATGAGAAGACCGTTTGGGCGAGGAAGAGGCGAAGAAGAAACTGAAGAGATCAACCTGACGCCAATGTTGGACGTGGTCTTCATCATGTTGATCTTTTTCATTGTAACAGCGACTTTCGTTAAAGAGGTTGGCCTGGATGTAAACCAGCCTGACGACGATAAGCCGAAGACCGTGGATCCAGATAAAAAGAGCATTGTGGTGCGCATCACGAACCGTGACCGCATCATCATTGCAAGCCGTGACATCGACAAGCGCTCAGTACGCGCCAACATCGAACGGTTACATGCTGAGAATCCAGAAGCACCGGTAATCATTCAGCCACATCCTGAATCGACCACGGATATGATGATTCACATCATGGACTCGGCACGACAAGCCGGTGTGTATAACGTGTCTCTCGCTCAGTAGCGTCGAGAGAGCAGAATGCGATGCGCAGAGAAGGCCCCATAGCGGGCCTTTTTTGTTGGTGGCTATCCCCTCACTATTACTGACAGAACCCGTTCTATGACGTCGACTCCCTTCTCAATCGATTTGCGCAGCGACACGCTGACCACACCGTCGTCTGGCATGCGTCGGGCGATGCTGGATGCCCCTGTAGGCGACGATGTCTATGGCGAAGATCCGACGGTCAACGCGCTGCAGGATTATGTTGCCACCCTACTGGATAAAGAAGCGGCTCTGTATGCCCCTAGTGGTACTCAATCGAATCTGCTGGCGCTTTTTGCCCACTGTGATCGTGGGGACGAGTATTTGGTGGGGGACAGTGCCCACACGTTTCGCTACGAAGGCGGCGGAGCTGCGGTGTTGGGCAGTATTTCTCCTCAGCCACTGCCCATGGCTTTCGATGGCACATTGGCTCTAGACGATCTCGAGGCAGCCATTAAACCTGCAGATTTTCACTTCGCGCGAAGTCGCGTGATTTGTTTGGAGAATACCCACGCCGGTGAACCCCTACCCCTGGGCTATGCCGAAGCGGTTGCGTCCTTAGGTGAGCGGCGCGGTCTGGCCATGCACTTAGATGGAGCACGACTGTTTAACGCGGCGTTAGCGCAAAATCGGACCCCTGCCGCCCTCGCAGCGCCCTTCGACACGGTTTCTGTCTGCCTTTCAAAAGGCTTGGGCGCTCCAGTGGGGTCGGTATTGGCGGGTTCTCAGGCGTTGATTGATGAAGCCAAGCGCTGGCGCAAGGTGCTGGGCGGCGGCATGCGGCAGGCAGGAATCATAGCGGCAGCTGGATTGTATGCGTTACAGCATCAAATGGACGACTTAGCGCAGGACCATCAGCACGCGGAACAACTGGCGAACTGCCTCACGGATAACTTTGGTGACAGCGCTGTTCGTCTGGCGACGAACATGGTGCATCTGAACCTGCCAGAAGACACTTATGCAGTTTTTGCCGAACACTTGGGCGAGATCGGGATTCGGGTGGGCCGACCGCGCTGGGTCCTGCATCGAGACATCCGTTCAACAGACCTAGAGGCGCTCTGTCGGGCCATCCAGGGCTTTAGTACCGACTAGCCCCAGCCGACAAGACCTAAACCAGATATATCAAGCCGACGATGGCGCCGGTGATTAAATTGACTAGGGTGCCACAGACGACTGACTTGGGTGCGATGCTCAGATACTCGTTCTTTCGCTCTGGCACGAGGACCGATAAACCACCAATCAAAATACCCAAGCTACCGATGTTGGCGAACCCGCACAATGCGTAAAGCATGATCAGCCGGGAATGTTCGCTAAAGAGATCGGCGCTGGCAGAAAACTGCACGTAGGCCATTACCTCGTTTAGCACGACCTTGGTGCCCAACAGTGATCCAGCCAGTCCGGCTTCCTCCCAGGGAATGCCGATCAGCCATGCCAGTGGAGCAAACAAGAATCCTAAAATGGATTCGATGGTCAGTGTCTCATTACCCGAAACACCACTGAGAATCATGTTGCCTAACGCAACGAAACTGATCAGAACCAAGAGCATGGCACCGATATTGACCGCCATGGCCAAGCCGTCCTGTGTGCCTCGCGTCAAGGCGTCCATGGACGATTCATAGCTCAAGGAAATGTCTGACGACGCGATTTCGATCGTCTGCGTCTCGGGAATAAACAGGCGAGAAAGATACAGGGCCCCAATGGCATTGATCATCGAAGCACCTACGATGTGGCCAACCACACCGTCCAGAATATCGCCTAACAGCGCGGCAAATAAAATCATCACCGTGCCCGCTACCGTGGCCATACCGAGAGACATGACGGTGAAAAACTCCGACCGGGTCAACTGGCTGAGGTAGGCGCGGATGACCATGGGGGTTTCAATCATGCCGAGAAACAGGCTTGCTGCTGCGGCAGTCGCCACGGTGCCGCTGATGTGAAACGTTTTACGTAACGCCCAGCTCAAACCGCGCACCAAGGTGGGCAAGACCCGCCAATGCCAGAGCAAGGCGACCACCACCGAAAAAACTACGACTTGAGGCAACACGCGAAAGGCAAAAATGTAAGGCGACTCTGCGACCGAGTCCACGGGGAATTCACCGCCACCCAAGAAGCCGAACATGAACACGGTACCAGCCGTCGTCGCCTCACCTACCGCGCTGACAAACCCGTTGATCGCCAGCAGCACACCACTCAGCCATGGCGCATGGAGAAAGAGTGCCGCTAAGATGGCCTGAATCGCGACGCCAATGATGACAAAACGCCATGAGATGGCTCCCCTGTTTTCGCTCATGAGCCAGGACAATGCGAGCAGTACGATAATTCCTAGAAGCGCTTGCATGGTTGGCGTTATTCCTGAATCGAAAAAAAAGTGAGTACATGGTTGTGAATCAGGCGCCAGTGCCCGACGCCAGATTCTAGCGCCTTGTTGGGCTCATGCGCACCATGATATCGAATACGAAATTGCTGATGTGGCCAATCCAACTCGATACTGGCTTCTTGAAAGCCGATAAACGTGCCACCGATAGGGAAAATGGCTTTGTAGCCCGCTTCCTTGGCTGAAAATGCGATGGCCGCTGCGGTGTCGGGTTGCGCCCCAAGGGCTGCGATTTCGTCGGGCCGAAACAGCGCTCTGTGCAGCTTAGGGGTGACCCGATTGATGGTTTCAATGTCCACGCCAATACTGCGGAACTGGGTCGATACCCCGGCGAAAGCCCATTCCCGACAGTGACTGATACTCCCACATTGGCCCAGCGGCCATAGGGGTGAACGATCAACGCGTAACACTGACTGTTCGTCTAGGCCTAACAGGCGTTGGGCGATGTGGGCACTGTGTCGGCCTGAGGTGAAGTCTTTGAGGCGTTGGCTGCCCATGCTTCGCGCAAGCCTGCGTTCGTCACTCAGCAGTCGGGCGTCGACTGTGCCGTTGGCCACAAGGGCGAGTGCCGTATCGGCCAGCATAGGCCAGCTGGGCTGCATGCCGCGCATAATGTGGTCATCACAGTGCCAGTGCATATCGATCCTAAGTCTTTGCGATACCGGTCAGGGCCAGTATCCTGCACTGCCCTGACTGCAGGGTAAACGGCATCGCATCGAAGATCTTTGGGGGAAGAACAAAATGTCCAACGTGATTTTACTCAACGGTTGTTCCAGCGCCGGCAAGACCACCTTGGCATTGGCGCTGCAGAACCAGCTCAAAGCGCCCTATCAGCATATCGCCCTAGATCAGTTTCGTGACGGTATGCCCGGTCGCGTCAGAGGCCTGAATTCTCCTTCCGGTGATCCCGGGGCTTCGGGGTTAAATGTGGTGCCCGGAAAACTGAACGGAGAATGGGTCACCCATATCCGGTTCGGTGACTATGGCGAGCGAGTGCTGGCGGGGATGCGTCGAAGCGTCGCCTCTCTCACCGAACTGGGCTGCAATGTTATTGTGGATGACTTGTTGTTTGAGCGCGCTTACCTAGACGATTACGTTGAGGTACTCAATCCCGAGAAAACCTGGTTTATCGGCGTTAAGTGCCGTCTCAATGTGGTGCACGAGCGCGAGGCGCTGCGCCCCGGGCGTTTTCCCGGCACTGCGGTTTCTCACTACGAACAAGTCCACGCCCATGGCGCGGCCTACGATTTAGAGGTCGATACGAGTGACGCTAAGGCCGCCGATGTATGCCATGCAATCATCGCGCGCCTGCAGAGCCCCCCTATCGCGTTCCAATCGCTTCGTGCGGAAGCGACTCAGTCGGGATAAGTAACACGCGAAGCAGGTGGGCATGGCGCATGCCGTATTGGCGTTCGTGTGTGACGTAGGCGACTTTCCCCGCACCGCCGGCAAAGGTTATGGCTTCACGCTGACCGATGTAGGGCAGCGAGACCCGTTGTAGCGGCGCAGCCAGACTTCGCCGATCGAATAAAAAGGCGTCTTCTAATGTCGTCACGAGCAGGCGATCACCGAATAGGCTCATGCCCGTTGGCATGGCAAGGTAAGACCAAGCGTCTCCATACAGATCGACGGTCGCCATATCAGGTTTTTCAAAGCCACTAAGAGAACCGATTTTTTCAGCGGTTTGGACAGGCCATGTATCGGATGCGCCCCGACCTTTTTCGCCTATATTCAACGGCAGCCTGTAGAGCCGTGGGGGCTGGGTTCGCTTACTCAAGACGAGGAGCTCGCTCCGAGCCACATCCACCGCAATGGCCTCACTGTCTTTTGGTCCGTCGGGGTAGGTAAATGTTTGCGTTTGCGTCGGCGTCAGTCGGGTATCCGGCGCGAGGGTCTGGATGTCTGGCTCTGGGATGATCGTATAGGACACCTGGTCTCGCCGCGCAAAGTTGTCGCCAATATCCGCGACCAGTAGATAGGGTTTTTGTTCCCAGATAAAACTGGTCATGGCTTCCCAGTCCAAGGGCTTCGGCATGTCCAGCATCCAGCTGCCCAAGTGTTTCCCTGAGGTCGACAGCGCGAAAAGCTCGGCGTTCCCGCCGCTGTCGTTCATCGACCAAAGAACATCTGCGTGGCGCTGGCTGGCGGCAAGGCCGCTGGATTCGTTCAAACGGGTGGATTCGATGGCCCCAGCCCACTGCACGGTCGCATGCGGCGATGAAGCCTCGAACTCGGCCTCGAATGCCCAGCTAGCGGACACACACCCGGCAAGGCATAGGGCAAGCACACGGGCATGTCGCCCAGATTGATTCTTACTGACGAAATACATTTACCGATCCGGTTTGTTAAGTGATAGCTCTGGCCAAATGTGTGCTCAAGCAGGATATGACAACAATGGTAGCATTGAGCGTCTTGATTTTGAGATTTCGCTGGGAGACGTCGTGTCCGATACAAGCACTATAGAAACCGCCAGCCTCGCGGTAGCTGATCTGTTGGTCGCAAGCCAAAATACCGTGTTCTTTACGGGTGCCGGCATCAGTACAGAATCAGGCATTCCAGATTTTCGCAGTCCGGGCACGGGCCTGTGGAACAAGATCAGACCCATCGAATTTCAGGACTTTGTAAATTCCGCTGAGTCGCGCCGAGAATCTTGGGAGCGAAAATTCGCCAACGATGTCATGGCCAGCGCAGTACCCAATGCCGGACATCGAGCGGTTCAGCAATGGTTTGCCTTGGGACATGCTGGAGGTGTGATAACCCAAAACGTCGACAATCTGCACCAAGATTCAGGGCTCGAAGATCATCAGGTGGTTGAGCTGCACGGCAACGCAACCTATGCACGCTGTCTTTCGTGCAGTGCGCGGTATGGTTTGGACGGCATTCGTGCAGAGTTCGAACAGCATGGCGAGGTGGCGCCCTGTCCGAGTTGCGGCGGGCTGATCAAAACCGCAACGATCTCTTTCGGACAAAGCATGCCAGAAGCCGAAATGGCGAAAGCCCAACAGTTCACGGAAACCTGTGACTTAATGATCGTCTTGGGTTCTTCGCTCACGGTATATCCAGCCGCGGGTTTTCCCCAATACGCAAAGCAGCTTGGCGCGTCGCTGGTGATCATTAACCGCGAGCCAACGGATCAGGACGATAGCGCCGATCTTGTCGTTCATGAATCGATTGGTGAGGTCATGAGTCGAGCTGTGGCAAGAACCGCGCATTAGCGCCATGAAAGGCCACTCGAGTTCCTTGGGTTTTTCTAAAACGGAACTACGCGACATAATCTGCTCGCTTGTGCCGAGCTGGCGTGATGACGCGCTGGAAGATTTCGACTTCCTGAGCGGCGGCTACAGCAATGCGAATATTGCTTTCACTCGTCGCAGTGCCGATCAGAACGAACGCTACGTGCTGCGCATTCCCCAGCGGCTACAGCCCTACGTGAATCGCGTGGCCGAATCCGCTTGGTACCTCGATCTGCCCCCGTCGGTGGGCATTCGCCCCGTCGCTCTCGATATACCAACGGGTCAGATGATTTCAGCCTGGGTGGGCGGTGAGTTGCTGGTGGACGTGTACGCTGACCGGTTTTCCGAGAACGATCTGCTGACCTATCTGCACACACTGCATGGCGCGTTGCCCTATGTTGCGGAACAATACAGCGTTCCAGCGCTGCTTGCGGACTTTGTGGGGCCTAGCGAACAGGCTGGAACGTTGATCGATGCACTACCCACCGCTCTCACCCAAGCGCATCAACCAGGGCACACTGTGACCTGCCACAACGACCTGAACCCTTGGAATATCTTGGTGACCCCGAATGGTTGGGTAACTCTGGACTGGGAGTTTGTGGGACAAAACGACGCCCTGTTTGACTTGGTAAGCCTGCATCAGGGTTTGGAACTTGAGGTGGATTCTCTGCCGGATCTCGCAAACAAATGGGCGCGAGGCTGGGCACACGACTACTCTGCCGAACGGCTGACTCAGGCATTCGGACAGTTTTGGCTGCGCGAATGGGGGTGGGCAAGGTTTCAGATGAATGCCGGTAACAGCCGTGATGAGGTTTCGACCCAGGCAGCTGTGGCTGAGGCAATGCTTGCGAACCTGCCCCAATTCTAAGGGTTTAGTGCTTGCCGGATGATGGCTAGGGCGTTCTCCGTGCGGCTGGCACCTTCTCCCTCACAAATTGCGTACGGGCAATCGCGCCGCCTCAGTTGCTGCTCATAAAGTCCAAACAGTCGTTCTCGATCATTCGGGTTTTCGCGTAGGGGATCCATTTCCCAGGGCAAGTCTGGACGGCAAAGCAGGTACATACGCGGCGACTGGCTCAGCCACGCCTCGTTGAACAGCGCTGGCACCGGCCCGTATTTTTCCTGCCACCAAATCGTCAGCGTGAGCAGGTCGGTATCGAGAATGTGGTGATCGGTATTGTGAACTTGGGTTTCTTGGCCCTGCTGTGCCTGCACCAATGCGATGAGGTCAGATGGCCGGTAGCGGTATGGGCCTTGTGCTGTATCGGTGGCGCGCTGTGCCAAGTAGCCCCGAGCAAGTTCTGGCAAGACAGGCCATCTCAGTTGCTCAGAGAGCGCCTGCGCCAAGGTTGTTTTACCCGAGGACTCGGGGCCGGTCAGCACCCAAATCATGGGGTCAGCCTGCGGCGCCAGCTCAGCCAGCCCCAAACCGCCATCGCCAAGTACACTGTGTACAACGCCGCGTAAAAGAAAAGCCCCGGATCGCTGCTGAAGCCTTTCAGTACATACAAACCAATTTGCACAATATCGATCAGGAACCAGGCGACCCAACTGCTCAAATACTTGCGCGCACTCATCCACATGGCGACGAAACTGGCCACGGTGGTCAAACTGTCGGCGTAGGCCATATCCGCTTGGGTGTACTGGGCAAAGCCATAGCCCATTAGCAGGCTCCCCAGCACAGTTATGATCGCTAACACGCCCACGGTTTTAAGGGTGATTGGCTGAGGCAGCAGTTCACCGGTCTTGCCGCGCAGCTGACCGCCTCCGTACAGCCAGTAGTACCAGCCGTAGGCATTCATCAGCACGTAATAAAGATTGAGCAAGACATCGGCGTAGAGCAGGGCTCGGGCGACGACGATAACGGTGACCACCGCGTACAACATGCCAATGGGAAACGTCAGAATATGCTCTTTGATCAGCAGCCAAACACAGAGCATGCCGCTCACCAAGCCGGCGGCCTCAAGCCAGTTTTCAATCAAAAATGTCACATGCTGCCCCAGTATTTGCTCGCCAGAGCTTGCCTAGGAGGGCCAGGTCACGCAACCGGCATCAGCGATACAGTGGCTCCCAGCGACCATGCTTGAGAATACTCAAGGACATCCACTCCTGATCAAAGGGCACAAGAGTCACCGACGTTGACTCGTCTGCAAGATCGAAGACCGGGTAGTTCGCGTTGTCCGAGTGAGCTGTGTTGGCTTTCTGCTGCCAACACGGCGTGTTGCGACCTGACGAATGCAGCAACGCTTCGGTAAACGGTAGAAACACCACGCGTGGATGTGAATCAGCGACATGTTGACTTTCAAGGTCTGGCACTGCCGAGCCAGGGGTTGTCAGTGCGCTCATTGGGCTCTCTTCTCTCCAGCTTTCTTGATGTTGAGTAAAACAGACTGTGGGCTAGAACTTCATGAGAACCGGTTGAGAAGCGATTGAGTCCAATGAAGACAATCGTGAGGCCGTGTTCTAGGGGTGCCTAAAGATTGGCTAAACCAGATAGACTAGGGTCACAGAAAACCAAGGATTTTGATGTGGCGAAACATATTGTCATTGTCGAAGACGACGCGGATCAGCGTTCGAACTACGCTGACGCAATTACCAATAAGGGCTATCAGGTCAGTGCCTATGGCAGTCGCGAGGAAGCCCTGGCCGGGTTTGACATCGCCCTGCCTGATCTTGCGATCTTGGACATTATTCTTGGAGACGAGGTCGATGCCGGGTTTCAGCTTTGCCGGGAGCTACTTGCGCGATCACCGAGCTTGCCCGTCATTTTTTTGACCGAGCGTATTAACGAGATCGACAAAATTTCCGGGCTTCGTCTTGGCGCTTGGGATTATCTGCCTAAACCGATTTCGCTCGAGTACCTAGCCGAGCGGATCTCATCTCTGTTACGCATCAACGAAGCGCGCAGCGCGTTGTCGACTACGGACAGTGGGTCAGAGAAAACCATCGGCGACCTAGCCTTGGATCAGGACGCCCTGCTGGTGAGTTGGCAGGGCCAACGTATTGATCTGTCCGGCACCGAGTTTCGCATGTTGGCCAAACTGGTTCGTGCGCCCGGCCATGCGGTGAGTTACGAAACTCTCATGAACGCAACTATGCAAAGTTTGGTGACCAACAACACCATCAACACCCATATGCGCAACATTCGAAAGAAATTCGAAGCCGTTGACCAAGAATTTGCCTGTATCAAAAGCGAGTACGGGTTTGGTTATCGGTGGACCAAGCAGTAAGGCGCCCTGCCAATGAAATGGGGGCTTAATTTTCGTGGACCGCGTTTAGGCACCAAGCTTGCGTTAATGGGCCTCGCTCTGCTTGTGGTGCCTTGGTTTAGCTATTTGCAGCTGGTCGAAATGGAGCGCCTGTTGATTCAAGGCCAGTCTCAGGCGCAGTTGCTCACCGCTGAAGGTATCTCGACCCTATTTAATGGTCGGGAAGATTTATTCAATGATTTACCCGTCACCCTTGAGGATTTTGAGCCGCTTTATGCCCAACCTCTGGAAAACACTATTCGACTGGATGCCAATGCGGAGGATTGGGGCAAGGCTCAGGACGACGCTAACTATTTGTCTTTTGGGTCTCCAGCCGGCACCCAAGATGCCGATTTTGATCTGTTATTAGGTGAGCGCGCCGATTATTTGTACGCCCATATGCGCATCAAGGACGATCGTTTGGTGTACCGAGACACCGAGTATCTTCGTTTGGATAACGCCGATCACATTCGACTGAATTTTATTGGTGCAGGCGGTCAGGACGGTCGGATGTCCTTGATCTTCGACGAATCCGATATGGTGACTGGTTTTGCTATGGACAGCGAATGGCGTTACGCCGCGACCGGTAGTGCGGACAATCGTGTTCAGGGTGTCCTGCGACGGGTGGCCGGGGCGAACGAAATTGTTTTGGAATTTCGCATTCCCCTAAGTTTATTGGGTTCACGGAAGTATTTCGGCCTGACCTATGTGGACGTTGACGACGCACTGCAGCGTGAGGTTGTGCGTAGCACTCAAACTCTGCCGACTAAGGCCGACCAAAACTTCAATTTGGTGGTACTGCGTACCCCAGAGGTGCGAAACATTGTGCAAGGTTTGGGGTATTCGGGGGCAAAAATTTTAGTCATAGACGATCTGCAACGTGTCCGAGCAGAAGTCGGCGCGACCCGGCAACAGACCGAAGAAGATGCACCGACTATCCGTGCCGGGACAGTCACACGACAGCTGACACGTGCAGGTGATTTTATTCGTAGCGTATTTTTGGGTGCCGGTGACGATCAAGACGCGCCTAAGGAAGGCAGCGGCGAGCGTCAGGAGAGCCCGGCCGACCGAGCCATTCGAATCAGCTTGCAGGGAGATCCTATCGCCCTTCGCAACCGCGTATCCGGTAATGAGGAAATCATTCTAGCCGCCCACCCGATTGTCTCTGCGGATCAGGTGATTGGTACGGTGATCGTCGAACAAAACATTGACGATATTTTGCGCTTTCAACGCACCGCCTTAGAGCAGGTGTTGCTGCTGTCGTTGCTGAGTCTGTTCGCCATTTTTTTGGCGTTGATCACTTTTGCGGGCCGGTTAGCCTGGCGCATTCGCAACCTGCGCCGTGACGCATCCGCTGCTATTGATGTGCGCGGTCGTCTGCGTCGAGGCGGCCTGCTTAACGAGATCAATGCCGGGGACGAGATTGGGGATTTGGCGCGCAGCGTTTCCAACATGTTGGAAAAGCTCAAGCAGCACAACGGGTTCTTGGAAAACATGCCGCGGACCCTGCGTCATGAGATCAACAATCCGCTGAATACGCTGAGCACATCCTTGCAGAATCTTGCTGAAGAACATCCGGACATTGATTCCAGCAAATATCTGGAAAGCGCCAAGCGCGGGGTTAACCGCATTGGTTCCATTGTCCAAAATCTCGCGGATGCGGCGAATTTAGAGGAAGCCCTTGAAGCCGAAGAACTTGAAGAAATCGACCTCAACGAATTGTTGGCCAGTTATGTCGCTAACTGCGGCGGCGCCCCTGCCACGGCCCGGTTCGAGTATCACGGCAGTCCTGCTCCGGCACGCGCGCTGGTGTCTGATTTTCGTATCGAGCAAATGCTCGACAAGTTGATCGACAACGCCGTCGACTTTCACCGGGCCGGCACACCGATCCGGGTTCAGCTGGAGTGTTTCGGTGATTTGGCGCAGATCGTGGTGGCGAACCGTGGTGCCGCTCTGTCCAAAAGCAAACTGAACACCATTTTTGATTCCATGGTGAGCCACCGAGGCCCCGACAACCGTTTGCACTTCGGCCTCGGGCTGCATGTTGTTCGTATTATTGCCGAGCACCACGGTGGGACGGTGACAGCTGTAAACCTAGAAGATCAAAGCGGCGTCGCCTTTGTCATACGACTACCGCTTGTGATGCCCTCGAACAAAAGCTCGCGTATTCAAAACGTAAGTGACGGCGCACTTCGAGCAGAGCGCTAACAGAGCGAGGTTTAGGCCCTTACGTAGGCACTCTCCATGGTCAGCCCCCCACCTTGAACGACGACTAGCTCTTTGCGCACAAGATTTTCCATGGCAGCCAAAACACTTCGAGCCGCCGCCGGGTACATAAATTCGGGTGTGTCGCGATACATCAGGGGTACCATTTCACGAATCTGATGGGTCCCTTGATCGATACACGCCAAAATTTGCTGTTCTCGTTCTAGGCGGTGATCGATATACGCCTGCACATGAGTTTTCGGGTCAATGATGGATGGCCCATGGGTCGGCCAGTAGATGTCATCGTCTCGCGTCAGCAGCAGCTCGAGGCTTTGCATGTAGTCCGCCATGTCCCCGTCCGGAGGGGAGATGATGCTGGTAGACCAGCCCATGACATGGTCACCGGTAAACAGCGCTTTTTGTTCTTGCAGCGCAAAACACAGGTGGTTGGATGTATGACCGGGGGTATACACGCACTCTACCGTCCAGTCCTCCCCTGCAATGATATCGCCATGGGTTACGAGATGGTCAGGCTCGAAGTCCATGTCGCCACCCTCTTCCACTTGCACACCTTGCTCGATTTTACCCGCGCCGTGAGGGCCATAGGCGTATGTGGGGGCACCGGTTTTGGCTTGCAGTGGACGGCATCCCGGCGAATGGTCCATGTGAGTATGCGTGACCAAAATATGGCTCACTTCCTCGCCGGGCAGGCCCGCCAAAATCGCATCGATATGCGCCTTGTCATCAGGGCCCGGATCGATAACAGCGACCTTGCCTGTGCCTAGGATATAGGTACCGGTGCCATGAAACGTAAATGGCCCTGGGTTATTGGCGATGACCCGCCGAATGCCCGGTGCCAACTGCGTTACCGTACCGTAGTCGAACTCGAGCTCTCGGCGATAGGGAATATGAACCATGCGTAATACCTCGGTATGTCAGTGAGCCGCTCAGGCGGGTTAAAGCGCCGAGGAATATAGAATTCGGCCGCTGCAATTGCAATCTGGTGTCGTGGTTACGAATCTGTCTGCCATTTCTTCAACCGGCGCTGCCATTCCTCGACATCGGGGCGTAACCCAAGAGCTTGGGCGAGATAGTCGCGAGCCTCAGCGTTCATTCCTGCCTTTCTGGCTTGCTCTGCGACTGAGGCGAGGCGCTTTGCGCATTCTGTTATCTGGAACAGTGCCTGCTCGTTTGTTGCGTCGAGTGCCAACACTTCCTGAAGTTTCCTCACCGCATTGTTCTCTGCCGGGGCGGTGATGAAACCCTGCTCGATCAGTACGTTGGCTTGTTCAAGGCCGATGGAAATCTGGCTTCGTCGGGTGATTTCGCTGTCGATGCGTTCGCGCATGTTGGCAATCGGCGTTGGATTAAGTCCCTGAGACTCAGCAAGAGCCACTTGCTGCTGTGCTTCGGTCAACGCGCCCTCTTTCACAAGGTCTTGGATTTCTTCCATCACCGCCGCGGTAATTTCCCCAAGCCCGGCGGATGCCGGGGCATTGTCTGGATCGGTAGCCAGTACCTGCAAATACAGTTCGGCGGCGTTCGCGCCGCTTGGGAGTATCAACTGGCCCTGTTGACGCAGAACTTGCGCCTGAGCCAGTAAGTCAGCAATCGCACTTTGGATTGACGTGGCTTCCGAGATTAATCGTCGCACCTGATCCAACTCACGCAGATCGCTGCGCGCTGCCGTGGCCCGCTGCAACAGCCGAATCGCTTGGGCGACCTCGCCTTCTCGGGCGGCTTGCGCCGCCAATTCGCCGTAGTGCTTGCTGATGTCCGTCAAACCCTGAGCCGCCGCCGCATGATCCGGCGAAATACGCAGAATCTCCTCAAAGGCCTGCACGGCCGCTGCCGCACTGGCTTCATCCGACAGACCACTGCTGCGCAGCAATGACTGGGTACTGGCCAGCAATCGCTCGGCCCGAAAGCGGTTTTGCAGTCGCAGCGAAAGCACCGTCAGCTCGGGGTCTGATTCGAATACGCTTTGGGCCTCTTCCAATCGAGTTGTGGCACGTTCCAAATCGTTTTGCGCCATCGCGCCGGCGATGGACTGCTTCCAAGTCACCGCCGTGTCGCGTAGTGCTTGCTGAGCGGGTTGATATCCCGGCGCCAGCTCGATCACCCTGCGATAGGCCGCGACGATGGTTGTTAGGCCTTGATTTGGATCCGACGCCAACGATTGAGCCTCACGCCAGGCCGCGGTGAGCTCTGGATTTTCGATGATGCCCAAGGAAGCAGCTGCGTTTTCGACGACCGGCAGAAGCTCTGCGCGAAAGGTGAACAACCCTGCCAGTATTGAACCGGTAAATATCAGCGCCACGGTGCTTTGCAGCGCGATTCGTCTTCGACGTTTACGCCTGAGTCGTTTGTTCCGCAGCGCGAGTTCGTCCGGGCGCAGCCGCAACTCGGCGAATAGAGCCGACAGTTCCAGGGTGTCGATTGCCGCACTGCGAACGACGTGACCGGCGAGCTCCGCATCCAACTCTGCGGCAGCGAATAACGCTTTTAGCGCAGCGGCGTTGGAGATTCTTTGTTGAGGACTTTTTGCCATTAGACCGTCGACGACGGGCTGCAAGGTTTGCAAATGGCTGGGCAATTTCGGCACGCTCTCTTGCAGATGCGCTTGCAGAACGGCTTCTCGAGATTCGTCGGAAAACGGCAGCCGTCCACTCAACAGTTGGAAAGCGATCACACCAAGGGCGTAGTAGTCGCTCGCCCCCGAACTGGCTGTTTCCTGATGCACCATTGTCGATGAGGCTGCTTGAATCCGTTCCGGGCTCAGATAGGCGGGAGAGCCTGATTGATCGGGGGACAAGGGGGTATCGTTTTCGCCTGTTCGGTAGGCTGAGCCGAGATCAATCAATACCGGCTGTCCATTGGATTTGATCAGCACATGTTCGGGACGCAGGTCGCCGTGGGCATAGCCCTGTTGATGAAGTGCATCCAATGCGCCGGCAATCTGCAAGAAAAACTGCGTCAACTCGCTGATCGCGATGCCCTGCTCTACCCAGTCCATCAGAGTTTGCTGGCCGTAATAACTCAGCAGTAAATAACTGTGACCGTCGAGGGTTTTTGCTTTTAAGAGTTGGCAAATGCCCGGGTGGTCGATTTGTTGCAGAACGTCTTTTTCGATACTGCCCTGAGGCGTAAATTTCAGCACGGCGGCTTCTGAGCCGTCCGAACGCCTCACCAACAAAGTGCTTGCCGGTGACTTACTGCCCAAGGCGCGAATGACGCGAAAACCGTCGATCATTCCATTGATCGGCGTTGGGTAGACGGAATCATCCATTGGTTGCGGCGGCTGTTGGTTTTGACGTAATCGGCGGCACCGTGACCTCTTTGGGACTGGCAGGAGGTTGCGGCAATCCAATGCGTTCTCCTGCGATGCGTTGGCCAAGTATCCATCGGCCTACCTCAACGATATATGCCCCCGTTAGGGTGACAGCGTATCCGTCACCGTGGGCAAGTCCGTTGATGCAGTCATCGGCTTTAACCATCCAAGCGCCATCGGCATCCTCAGCGCGGCATTGGGGGTCGGTAACGATGGCTTGAGATTCCTGTAAGACGTCCTCTTGCCAACGCTGCAACGATAATGGGCTGTTGTTTCTCTGCTCGACACACATGCCGTGGCGCCTGTCTCCTAGAAAAAATCCCGTGAATACAGAGGCATCGGCGTAGCTCAATATCCCCAGACCCGAGCGGCGATCTTGAACAAATGTGCCCTTGTAGCTTGTCCCATCAGACCAGTGATACTCTCCTTGACCGCTCATCAATCCAGCCTCGAATGTGCCTTCGTAGCGCTGACCGCCTCGCCATTGCATAACACCTTGGCCCGACCGCCGATTGGCGACAAAGCTGCCTTCATAGCGGTCGCCGTTAGCCCACAGAAAAACGCCCCTTCCTTGGATTTGGTTGTCTGTAAAATCACCCTGATAGCGATCGCCGTTCGGCCAGGTTAGCGACCCGAAGCCCTGTCGCTTACCTGCGGAAAAATTGCCTTCATAGCGTTTGCCATCCGCCCAGGTGTAGCGACCAAAACCCTCTAACACGCCATCGATCACCTCGCCGTCATAACGGTCGCCATTGGCCAGTGTCAGTTCCTGACGTTCGGCCACGGCGGAGGGTGCCGACCCAAAAAGCCAAAGAACACAAACGGTCCAAACAGCGATCGCATGTCGATTCTGCATATTTCAAAACTCCGCTACACTGCAACTCTGGCAACCCTACTGGAAAACGACATTTTACTCCTCATCGCACTCTTTCTCACCGTCGGTTTATGCAGCGGATTTATCGGTGGTTTGCTGGGCATAGGCGGTGGCGTCATTATCGTACCGGTCTTGTATTTGTTGTTTTCCCGCACTGGCCTCTACCCAGAAGATATGGTGCTGCTGGTCGCCGTTGCCACGTCCTTAGCCTGTATCGTGTTCACGTCGGCGTCGGCTGCCTATGCCCAGATTAAGGGCCAGCGTGTGCTTTGGCCCGTCGTGCGTCAGCTGCTGCCGTTTTTGCTGCTGGGCAGTTTGGCCGCAGGCTATATCGCGCCACAACTGCCGGTCCAAGCGCTGAAGCTGGGTTTCGCGCTGTTCATTACCATCGTGTCGATCATTCTATTTTTTGATTGGAAGCCCCCACCGGCTCGACAGTGGCGCTCGGGAATTCGTACGGTTCCCATCGGTCTAGGCGCTGGTCTTGTTTCTGGTTTGGCAGGTATCGCTGGTGGCAACGTTATCGTACCGACACTGATTTATTTCAATGTCCCGGCGCATCGAGCCACGGCTACGGCCAGCACACTTGGTGTTCCTATTGCTGCCATGGGTGCTCTGGGCTACATGCTGTTGGCGCCGGCATCCAATCAACCCGGCTTGGTGGGGTACGTTGATCTGCAGGCATTTGTCTTTATCGTTTTCGGGGCTGTCCTAGCCGCACCCTTGGGGGTGCGGTTTGCCCAACGTTTGCCCGCATCAACACTGAAGCGAGTCTTTGCGGTTATGCTGCTGCTTGTGGCCCTGCGTATGGTGTTTTAGTCCTGTGACCTAGTGCAGTCGCCGGATTTGAATTGCTTCCGTTGGCTGATCGGTCAGTACGTCTGAGATAACAACCATTTTCGCATCAATCGACACGCCTTCTTTTTTCCTCAATACATCGAAGGCCCGCTGCAGGGTCTTTTCAGGGTCGTTGCTGAACGCGATTCGGTGCGCATAGAGCGACCGGTTTAACGCCAAGCGCCGGCGCGTTTGGCTATCATTGGTAAAAGCAAAAATCGGTACATGTTGTGGTCGGGCCGAGGTCACGTAGTCTGCAGTGATTCCCCGCCGGGTGATTACAATAATGCCTTCGGCCTTGACGGCTTCGGCCAGGGCAACCGCGTGAATGGCGACATGCTGTTTGTCGTTGTCGATCTCTAGAGATTTTTCATAACCCAGACCTGGAAAGCGCTCGGTGCGATCTGCAATGTTCGAAAGTTGCTCAACACAGCGCTGAGGGTAGCTGCCGACACTGGTCTCGCCGGAAAGCATCACCGAATCGACCCCCTCATATATCGCGTTGGCGACATCGGTCACCTCGGCACGAGTAGGAATGGGGTTATCGATCATGGACTCCAACAAGTGGGTTGCAACAATGCAGCGTTTACCTTTTTTGGCGCAGGCGTGGACGATGCGTCGCTGAATATTGGGCAGATCGGCGATGTCGGTTTCGATGCCGAGGTCGCCTCTGGCGACCATCACACCGTCAGATACCGCCACGATTTCGTGAATTTTGTTCACGCCCTCTTGGTCTTCGATTTTGGCCACGATCTTGATCGACTGCTGTTTTTTGCCCAACAACTCACGCAGCTCCTTAATGTCATCCGGACTACGGACAAAGGACAAGGCGATAAAGTCCACATCGTTGGCCATACCAAAGGCGATATCAGCCCGGTCTTTGGCAGTGATGGCTGGCAGGTTGACCCGCACGCCGGGCAGGTTAACGTGCTTGCGACTGCCTAAAGTGCCGCCGTCGATAACTTCACAGGTAAGCTGACGCTCCTTCTTTTGCAACACTTTGAAATTCATCAGGCCATTGTCTACCGTAATAATGCGGCCAACTTCGACAACGTCCACCAGTTCCGAGTAGTTCACATGAATGGAGCGCTGCTCTACGAGCTCACCATCGCGAACACTCAAGGTCACCACGTCTCCGGGGTTGAGCTCCATGGGGTTTTCCAGCACCCCGGTGCGGATTTCCGGCCCCTGGGTATCCAGCAAAATCGGGATCGGATAATCCACCTGCCGGTTGAGGGTTTTGATCCAGTTGATGATCTTGAGGGCACTGGCATGATCCGAGTGAGACATGTTGATTCTCACGATGTTCATGCCAGCTTCGTAGAGGGCTTTGAGCCCGTCAAAGCTGGCGGTGGCGGGCCCAATGGTGCAGATAATCTTGGTGCGTCGTTTCATGGACGCAGCTTAATCGCCTGCATCGGAGAAGTCATTCGACCAGAAGCTTTTCAAGTAACTTTCCGCGTCTTTTGCACGGCATTGCTGCACTTGCCAGTGTTCTGGGAAAAATGCGGCGAGTTTTGGATCGGCAAAACGTGGATCAACCAGACACAGCACGCCTTTGTCTAGAGGACCGCGAATGACACGACCAGCGGCTTGTACGATCCGGGACAGGGCGGGCTGGAGGTAGGCGACCTGCTGTCCCCAACCTGAGCCGTGAGTTTTATCGAAGTGTTCACTGGTGAGAGTCTTGACGAGATCACGTGGCGGCAGCGCCATACTCACCACGACCACACCCGCCAGTGCGTTGGAACCCATGTCGATGGATTCACCAAAGACACCGCCCATGACGATACCCAGCACCGCTTCATCCATGGTCTGAAAACGTCGCAGCAGTTCCTGCTGCTCCCCTTCGTTCATGGTTTGGGCCTGACTCAGAAAATGTTCGGGTACATCGGGGCAGTCTGCCAGTTGATTGAGATACTGGTAGGACGGCATGGCCAGCAAGTAGCGGCCCGGACGCGAGCGCTGCAGCACCGCTAGCAAGTGACACAGTTTTGGCAGTGTTTGCAGGCGCTGATGATAGTACGTATTGATGTCGGTTACCGCGAGTACTTCGATCTGCTCTGCGCTAAAGGGGGTTTTGGCCCGCAGGGCTAATGACGTCGCTGCCTTTTCGGCATCGGTATTTTTCAGCTGACCGTGTAAGCGTTGATACAGCTCCAAGGGCGATACCGTGCCAGAAAAGCGTACGACGGCGCCATGCTCCGCCATGATTTGTGCACTGTATTGGCTGCTGTCGATGCACCGCCTGCTGATCGTGATATGGCGGTTTGATCTCGCGGATCCGCTGTCTGCCCTGGCTGAATCCAGCGTAACAACATGACGATAGTTTTCTGCCGGCGTCCACTGCAGGGATCGTTGCCAGCCTAGCGCGGCAAAATAGAGGGTGAGCAAGCCGTCAGACAACAGTTGTCTGACGTCCCCTGATCGTGTTCCAGAACCCATAGCTGGTTGATCGGTCTGCTTTGCTACAGGAGGGGGGCCTTCAGGTGTGGTAAAAAGTGACTGGGTTTGGTGTCGGTCAGAGGCGGTGCCGAGATGAGTGCCGGTTTGAGCAGCGCCTTTCGCTACTCCCATCATGGCATCGCAGGTTTCTAGAAAGTTCCTCAGAAGTTCCGTTAGCGGTTCTGCATCGGCCAAGACGGCCTGTTGTCTCACCCCCCTCACAGCGACGGTATCTCTAGTCACGCCCCGGCCGGCATCGAGCACAAAGGTCTGCAGTGATTGAATGGCCTCAGACAGGGTCGACGGTGCCTCACGCATGGCGGTTTCAATATCCGTTAGCGTCAGCTCCACGCTGAGCATCTCACCCACTCTCGGGCTGATTTGGTGTGCCTCGTCGATCAACAGGGACTGTCGTCGATCGTAGGCGAACCGTTGCAGGCGCACCGACGGGTCGAAAACGTAGTTGTAGTCCCCAATGATGATATCGGCAGCCACTGCGGCATCTAGGTTCAGTTCAAATGGACAAAGGGAGTGGGCTTTTGCGGTGTCTTCGATGGTCTGACGGGCAACCAGGGGAATCTCCTCAAGTTCTGCCAGCGCAGGTGGCAGACGGCTGTAATATCCAGCGGCGTTAGGACAGACTGCGGCATCACAGGTCATTTGTGCCATTGGGCACGTTTTCTCTTTCGCCGTAATGTGAACAACTCGCAGCGGCGCTGACGGCTCAACGAGCTGTTTGACTGCGGCCAATGCCGCGTCCGCTCCACGACTTCTGCTGGTCAAGAAGAAGAATTGTTCATTCATGGATTGGGCTTTGAGTGCGGGGAACAGCACCGCCATGGTTTTACCACTGCCGGTCACCGCTTCCAGCAGCAGGTTTTCCCGTTTGGAAACGCTGTTGTATACCTGACCAGCCATGGCTCGCTGATTCTTACGAAATGCTGCATGGGGAAACTGCAGTGTCTTCGCCCAGTCAAGACGGCGCTGCGATCGGTTACTCAGCCGCTGCAAATGGGTGTCAAAACACGTTAAGGCGAAAGCGAGAAATGTGCGAGCCGTTGTCGCGCTCAGCGTGTGTTCAAAGCTATTCAGCACACTGCCCTGTGGACTGATGTAGATCACCCGAGTCTGTAGTGTGGTGACGCTGTCGTCTAGGGTCGCCAGCATACCGGCATACAGCCAGGCTTGAGCCTCATCGCTGCCACGCAATGCTGATCGCGGATGGCGTGACGTTTTGTATTCCTCAATAACCGTCTGCCCCGATGCGCTCTGGGTGAGCCCGTCGATCCGGCCTTGCAGTTGTCGGCGTTCACCCAGCAGCGCTATGGGCAGCTTGAGACTGACTTCCTTACGATAGCGCGCGTCGTTTCTCCCGCGTTGTTTCTGAATTGCGCTGTGGGCTAGGGTGCCTTCCCAGGCTTCCACGCTTCGACCCTCGCCGCTTGGATAGAGGTCACCGTGGCGGAACACAAAACCGACCAAATCTCGAACAGCAACTGGTGTCATATCACCGTTTCAACTTAATCACGCGGGCGCGGATGTTTAGGTTGGCGAAGACTTCAAACCAAGCCCGTTGCTGCGGTTGAAGCTGATCTGTCGGCCCCTTCACTTCGACCAGTTCCGGTGTGCCATCCGGGTGCACGACAAAGAGGTCTGGAAAGCCCTTTCGATAATCGGCTAGATTGCGAATCAAAAAATGGCTTAGCTGACGAACCCAGTGCAACGGCAACGCGTCCAACCACTGTTGCAGGGGAATGGCCTCAAGCAAGCCCCAGCTCACCAAGGGGTTAACGATGCCCCGCTTTGCATGGCTCATGGCCAGTAGATGCTCTGTCAGGGCACTGTCAGATTGCGCTTCGATTTGCGCCAAGAGCAGGCTGCGCTGGGTGGCGAATTCGTGCTCCATGAGGTCATGGGGACCGGCTTGGAAAGGATTGGTGAAGGCGCCGGGTTCTGGTGCGAACACAGCATCCCAATACAGCAGCCCGGTCAGCGTTTTTACCAGCGCGTTCTCGCTGTGCACCCCCCATCCGCCTTGTGCGGTGAGTGCCTCGAGCACGTGTTGCTCAACATCCACTGGGGTGTCTTCGATCGGCCATACGGTCACCGGCGGCTGAAAGCCCTGTCCCCGGCGTCCAAATCGCTGACTGAAAATATGCTCGGTTGCGCTCAGCGGCTTGGCTTCGATATCCGCCAACAGGCGTTGACTACGCTCTAACGCTCCCTGTTTGTGCAGAATGCGAACCTGACGTTCTCGTGCAGGCGGTATCTCCGCGTTAGGATAAACCCTAAGCGCGTCATCCCAAGCCTGCTGTTGTTCGCACCACTTGCCCAGCCGCAGCACATTGCGCTGACGCAAACGCTTCGCTCTTGCGCTGTTCGGTGGCTCATTAAACGCCTCTATGAGTCCCGGCAGCAGTTTGGGGTGCTCGTCTAATCGATAAATCCGCCGCTGTAGTTTCTGCTCGTCCAGATAACTGAGCAAACTGACGCGGTCCGGAAAACGGGATTTGGAGAGCTCTACGGATTCGTATCGAACTTGGCCGAGATCTCGCCGAATGTGCGCAGACCAATCCTTACCGCTGCTGCCAAAGTACAGTAGCTGCACCAGTTGCCAACGCGAGGGATCGCTGACGGTGCACCATGGCTGCCGCTGTGCCACCACGCGGCAGATCCGCGCATCTGGGTATCGGCCTAGTATTCGGTTTTTTACCGTGTCCTTGGCGGCGGCTCGTTGGCTTGCCCCGGTGGATGAGAAGAACGTCAGCAGGTCCGCTTTCCTGAGTTGATTCAGCAACCACTCGGCGGGTACGTGCCCGCAGCGCAAAATCAGTCCGCGATTTGTCAGGTCGCTGAGGGCCTGGTGTGGGTCACTGACCTCACGATAGTCCAGGGTGTGTTCAAAAAAAATCGGGCCTTTGCGCGTCAATAGCCGCGCAAAAAGACGTTGTGCATCGTCGTCTGCCAGCAAAAACTGATTCAACGCGCGGGCGAGTTCGATCGGTAGTATTGCTTGGTGATGGCTTAGCACGAAGTCGAATACTTCGATGACGTTGTTTTGATAGTAGTCGTCCGGAGCAGCTTCGTGAGGCTTCAGTAATGGCCTGTTGGCGGGGTCGAGTTGACCCGGCGCAACTTGAGATGTTCCGAGGGCGGAATCATCTGCACCGGTAAGCGGAAACGGGGTAGGATCGAAAGGCACCATTAACGAAGCATAGCGTAGATTGCTGGTGATCGGACGCCTATGTCGGCAGCCACCGGCTATTGAACAGGGTCAGGAGGAAGGATGAGTATCGACCACAATGTATCGGATTTTTGTTTGGCTACGGTCGTGACACCCAAAAGCATTGAGGCAATGCTGGAAGCCGACAGTGGTGGTCTATTCAAAGACCAAAACCTGTGGCGGGTTGCCGAGACGTTCTTTCTAAAGGCCCGGGCGGCGCAGTTGAGGGTACCCCTGCTCTTTGCCGTACGCGATGGTGCGGAGAGCTGGTTTTCCCACTGGTCGATAATCAACAGTATCGAAGTCTTGGAACTGCCGGATTCCCGGGGAGAAAGCCGCTGCTACTTTGATCGCTTGCAGCCCTTCAACCCAATTTGGCAGGCCATA
>Ga0213863_10000762_pt1 | contig 24005 bp, 16 predicted proteins | sample PICome_8_FD_160128 | JGI IMG/M metagenome (GOLD analysis project Ga0213863, IMG submission 160128) | Coastal seawater microbial communities near Pivers Island, North Carolina, United States - PICO497 | ecosystem: Environmental > Aquatic > Marine > Coastal | place: USA: North Carolina... | reverse complement strand
TATCACCCCCGTGCTCGCTACCCACTGCGGGCTTATAAGTGACGTTTCGTGTGGCGTCCGAGGTCAGACTGGAATGAAACTCCAGGACGGCGCTATACGTACCAGCGTCCGCCTCGAAGACGATAGCCTCGTTCCGCTTCACCATGTCCGTGTCGGTGGGCAAAGTAGCCACAGCAGCCTCAGCAGTCGTGAAGGTTGCATAATCCCTACCAGTAGCACCAATAGTCTTCGTGATTGTACGGAGATCAGTAGTAAATGCACCAGGATCTACATGCGTATCTCTAATGCGGTTTAGCCCTTGAATGTCGGTTGTAGGAGCATTAGAGGCATCACCTACACCAATAGCATCGTTACCTGGTACGTTTACCATAGCTCCTGTAGAGGCGTCGTAGATGACCTGGGAGCCTGTAGAGGATGCAGTATCGTCTGTAGTGAAGGTCCAGGTTTGGCCTCCTGCTTGGGAGCTAGTATCCAAACCAAATGGCGCTACGTTATTGGCTGGACCAAAAAAGGTTATATCAGTATAGTTGGTACTAACACCTGTGCCTCGAATAATGCAGTTTTTGAGAGTAATTTCATGGCCTGTTGCACCATCTAGTCCAAATACAACATTGTTATTTGTGTGTTCCAGGGTACAGTTTCGGAATTCACAAGTAACACTTGTAGATGTACACACAATAGTACGTCTACTACCAAATGTGCTGTTTCCCCTAATCACGCAGTTCTCAAATTCAAGACCTGTAGCAGCGAGTATGATTCCGTCTCGCTGAGATCCTTGCCAATCAATAACACAATTTTTAAGAAGTATATTGTCCCCCTCGAATCTGGGACCGTAAACATTACTCACAACCGCTAGTCGTATATCAATGGAATCAAAAATCAAATACGGATCGAACCTCATGCCCGCATTGGAGGTACATTCTATAGTTACCCCCGTCCCTATAATTCCATTGCTTTCACTACCCGGAGCAGCTTTGAAGGTGACAGTTCTGATGGGATCGCGGTCACCAGTAGCGGGCCCGCTGTTAAAAGTTGTGTCAGCATAAGTTCCAGCATCCGCCTCAAAAACAATAGCACCGTTATTAGCTACAAGATCGCCTCCACTCGCACCTCCTAGAGCAGAACTAGAGATAGTATTTATGTCCCCTTCTGCTAGTATAAAGGTTGCATAATCCCTTCCTGTAGCGCCAATAGTTCTAGTAGCCGTAAGAAGATCCGTAGTAAATGCACCAGGATCTACATGCGTATCCCTAACTCGGTTTAGCCCTTGAATGTCGGTTGTAGGAGCACTAGAGGCATCACCTACACCAATAGCATCGTTACCAGACACATTGACCAAGACTCCTGTGGCATCATCCCAGACCACCTGAGAGCCTGTGGAGGTCGCTGCGGTGTTCGTGGTGAACTGCCACAGTTGGCTTCCGGCCCGCAGCGCTGAGGGCAGGGTGCTGTCGTTGAACACGTTGGTGGCTGTGCCCGTCACACCAGTGTTAGCGGCTACAAGAAGGCCGTGCTGGCTATTGTCGAGGTTGTTGTGCAACGCAACGCTTTTAGATGCCCCTCCTGTTGGGACGCTCACATCCCCCGCATCCGTCAGGAATCTGAGTGAGCCCACCGCAACACAGTTTCGGATAACCACATCGTAGCCGTTGTCCGACGCGGTACTTCTTGCCGTAATGCCGAAGGTTGTGCTGTTGAACACCGTGTTCTCGATCACCATCGGCGTAGTTGGCGTGTACGAGGCGATGGGGTTGTTCTGGCGGATGGCTCCGAAGATACCGTTGGTTGAATCTGATAGGGAGTTACCAGACCAAACGATCAAGTTTCGGAGCTGCGACCCATTGTAACCATAACCATGTACCCAGATAACAGAGGTTGAGGTAGTTGCAGTACCTACGACTTCAATACCATCGAGTACAGTGTGGGCGTCCTCGACTATGAAAGTGGCGTCCGCGTGCCTGACTACCACGCCCGCTCCGCTTTCTCCCCCATGATAAGCACCAGGGGCACAGGTGTAGGTTACGTTGCGTGTCGCGTCTGTTGTAAGGGTGCTCGCAATAACGACCCTAGCTGTTTCGTCATAAGTACCCGCATCAGCCTCAAATACAATAGCGCCGTCATTAGATACAAGGTCAGTGCCTCCGATAGCAGATGTAGCGATGTTTGCCACATCAGCTTCAGCAGCCAAAAAGGTTGCATAATCCCTACCAGTAGCACCGATAGTCCTTGTAATTATCGTAGTCAAGGATTAGCCCTCTTTGTCTACTAATAAAGCTTGTACTTCAGCCCAGGTTTTTTCTATCCCTGCGGAAGCCGCATCATCTTCCTCAACCCAAGTTTGAAATTCTGGTCCAACTAAAGGCAAAGCATACCTACGCTTCGCAAGATAGATAGGATTTTCTGGGTCAGTGTTATCCTCTAAAGGTTGCATCAAAGCAACAACATCAGGGTCATCGTGATCTTTGTCTGAAATGTAACAAAAACTAAATCCACTCTCTGCTGGCGTTACGGAAGATCCCGGATTGACATGGCCGTCTAAGACTTGAATAATGTCGTTGTCTTGGTAAGTAAGCCCTCCTCCCGGAGTAGCTGTTATGATTAGTGCATGCATTTTATTCTCCTAAGTATTTTTAATAAACTTTTAGTGCTTAAGGGTATTATATAGTACCCAACTATTATAGTTCCTCTATATCTCCAGCATATCCACCAAGTTCATCGCTTACTTTTGTAAGAGGCATATCTTGAGTTTCTTCGTTATCCCGGAGGATCTTGGCAGAGCATACTAAATGATATACTCCATACGATTCAAAGCTATCTTCAACCACCTCGAAGATCTCATACTTCTGCTCTTGAAACATAGGCTTGATTACATCACCAGGAATGACTGACCTACCGAGCTTAGTCTCGATATAACTTTTGTTAAACGTAAATAGCTGATCGTTCTCTAGCTGAATACCAAACTGAGTAAGCTCCTCTGACATAGAGATAGGATCGTAGTGTCCGTGAACAGTAATAGGCGTGCGTGACACCATCTTGTTCCTTTGCTCCATGTATACCTCGTCGTAATCCTCTGAGTCGAAGAACTTATACAGGTAAAACTTAGACCCAGCTAGACGGATCATCTCATCATCTACAAGGTTGAACAGGTTCATGTCAGGGTTGTCCTGATCAAATAGACTAAGCGCACTATCCTCACCGTCTAGGTCAGGAAGTGCGGGTAGCTTAGTCGTTACCTTGTAGTTCTTGTTAGCCATTTATATCAGGGGCGCTCGCCTTTTTTCTTTTTAATTTCTCTGGGATTTTTAGGTAATCCTGGAGATTTTGCTGGTGCCCTACCTGCTGCTCTTGCATCCGCCGCTTTCTTTGCTAGTTCTCCGGGTTTCTTATAAGGAGGAACCGGATCCATCTGCTTGATCCCCTCAGAGACAAGACCAAGAGACTCTGCGATAACCCTACCGATCTTTTGGTAAAGACCCTCAGGAAGCTGACCCGGCTTCGGTCCAACCTTCTTAGCAGCTTGCACCTTTTGCTTGATGTCAGGCTTAGTCCTAGTAGAGTTAGGCTGCTGGACAGGGCGAGGCATTCCTTTGGTCTTCTCTCCGCGCTCAGTGGTGCGAGTGCTCTCAGTCGTAAGGAGAGCGTCAGCAATGGTGCGACCAAGACGAAGGTAACCCTCGACCGTGACCTTACCCCTGTCGGGGAGGACGCCCTTCGGACCATCTTGGTATTTACCAGCCGCTGGCTTGGCGGTGCCCTTCCTCTTGGCGGCAAGACGAGCCCTGCGTCCTTGGTATGAGGCGGGCGGTTTTGCTCCCGGCTTAGACCTCCCTCCACGAAGGTCACCACCTGTGCTGTGACGCCTGTCTCCAGGCTGATGCCCGTCAGGACCCATAGCCCTCCGTGCTCCTTCAGAGATATTGTTTTGATTGTTGTTTGACATAATTAGAATAGTGTGAATACAGGGGGCTCCTCAATTTCATCAAGGAGTTGCTCACGTAGGGCTTCCTTCTCTGCTGTGGAGTCCTGAATGAGTCTATCGCCGTTTAGGCTGGCCCCTCCTCCTGGAGAGGGTAGTGAAGAGTATTTACCTCTAACCTCGCCAAGGATCCCCTTAGCAACTGCCAGAGTGTATCGTTGAATCCAATTCCTATAGAAAGGATGCATAGTACCAGAATCTAAACCTCGGTAGACTAATATAACTTCCTCACCGTAACCAGTAGGATGAGGATAAACCTGAAGTACGTTACCGTTTATCAAATCCCAACTACCTTCTTGGCTAAGCACCTTCCTAGTCATCTCTAAATGCTGTTGAAGCACATAAAAATCGGCTACTTGAAAGTTACCCATAGCAAAGGTGTCAGAAAAGAACTTTAAAAACATATCATACTCAAGCGTACCTGCTTGGGCTTGAATACTTAGTAGAGATTTTTTGTAAACCACATAGCTAAGGTTGTTTGCTATGTGAGTAGGTATCATGTAAGTGTTGATGGTTCCTGACGTTTCAAACGCTGCCATCTGAGTACACCAGTAAGGTGCATGGTAATCAAGCAACGACAAAGCTTCGTCAATTGCTGTTTTGATCTGGAAATCAGTTAGTTCTACTCTAACTATAGGATGACCAAGACGACCTAGAACAAAGTCCCTAGCCGATTGCTCAAACTCGGAACAAAGCTCGACAGTATCGTCAAGTAGATTCTTACCTAACTTAGAACCATCTATAGCCGTACTGTAGATGTCAGTATCCCCAAGGTTACGACCAGCATAAGTGCCGAACGTGTCTCCATAAGCTAGAAGTTTCGGGTCAACTTTTATCATTCTTTGTCTTCCTTTTTCTGGTGGTAGTCGGTTTATTAATTATTTCTAAGTAGCGAGACTTTACTACGGCAGAAGATACAAAGTATTCCCCTGGTCTAATCTCTACTACATCCCCATCTATATGGAGAAGCATGTTCCACCTACATTTGCTTCTATACTTATACATGATGTTACAGGAAAAAAGGGCCAGAGGCAGAAAAATACCTCTGGCCCCTTTATTACTTATCTAGGCTTCTTTATCAGACCGTAGTTTCAGTACCATTGAAGGTAGTGTTACGTGAGAACGGCTGGAAGAGGAAGTTAGCAGTAGGTCCTACGACACGGACAACCCTATAGAAGCGGTTGTTCGGCTCAATCTGAACCTTACCATAGCGGGTAAGGATGCCCTTACGCGGCTGGAAGCTCTCCGGGTCAACAATCGTGGGGAGTTGCTGGAGCGGAATGTACGGGGCGTAAATAAGGCCCGCGTCCATCGCGTTGCTTCCTTTGTAACCGACAAGAATTTCGTCCTGCGGGTACATGGGATCAACGTAAAGGTCGTAGCGACCCATAAACTTACCTTTGAACTCGATGCTGTTACGACCCATGTTGGTCGGACCATCGCTGGACTGGATACCACCCTCAAGCTTGGAAGCACTCTCAAGAAGTGAGCACATAAGCGGTGAGGTAAGGAGCCAGTTACCAGGACCACGCATCGTAGTGCGGTAAATGTCCTGAGAAGCGAGGTTGATTACTGCAAGAAGGTTTGAGTAAACCTCGCCAACGTGGCGCGGGTAAAGCGTCGGGTTGTCTTGGGAGAAGTCGATAATGAAAACGTTTGAGTTTACGTCAGTCTGACCCGTTACTTCAGTGTTGCCACTAGCGAAGTCGTAGGTGAACTGAGCAGGAACAAAGTCCTCACGGGAATCCGAATCCTTGATACCAGGGAAATCGCCCATGCTGATGTAGTCGTTGTCCATACCACGAAGGTCTGAACCACCAACAGCGGTGCGGTGATGACCATAAGCAATCATGCGAAGGTCTTCGATAAGCTCGCGGTCAATCTCAAGCTGAAGCTCCTTAGAAAGAAGATCAGTGAGTTCACGCTCAAGGTCAAGGTTATGGTAAGCCTTGAGGTCCTGAGACGCTTCAAGCGTCCAGAGAGCACGCATCTTACGAGTGTTAGCGACGACCGCTTCCTGCTCGATGTGGAAGGTCATCTCAGGGATGCCCGTACCAGTTAGACGCTCACCCGCTGAGAGGGTGTAACCCATGACGCTGGAGGCGTTAGGCCAAGCAGCGATCTGACCACCGAACGTACCAGAGGCAGCACCAGCACCAGCAACTTCAGTACCGGAACCAGCTAGGACGTTAGAAACGTCGAAGCCGCTCTGAGCAGTATCACCGTCAAGACCAGAACCAGCAGTACCGAATTGAGTGCCGTCAGGGTCATTGAAAGTACCACCTACACCAGCAGCTTGTCCAGACTCAAGAGAGCCAACAGACTGGGACGTAAGCCCACGGTAGGTGAGGTTGTACTTGCTGTATACCGTCTGAACATCGGCAGCACTATCGCCACCTTTGCGGGCGCGACTGTTACCTAGATAGAAGACCTGTGAAACCGGGCCTTGCATCGGCTGAACGCCGACAAGAGAGTTAGCTAGAAGCTTCGGGTAAACTCGACGAACGAGGGGGAAGGCGAATTTCTGAAACGTGCCAAGCTGACCAGTAGTGGTCGTAGCTCCGTTGACAGCGTTTTCGGAGATGCGCTCTTCGACGATTGATTTAGCTTGGTTTTCTAGAAGTTGAGCAGTAACTCGACGGGTATAATCGTGATCAATACCCTCAAGGACGGGCTCCCACTTCTGGACAAGCTTTTCATCGGTCTGATGCATGATATCCATTGTTTACAATCCTTATGATTGGGAGTTGAAGGGCATGAATTTCATGACCTCATCTGTAAGGAACTCGTTTGATTTTTTGTTACGAGAATTCCTATCTTCGCTGATTTCCAAATCCGCTTTGGAAACAACTACCGCTTTCTCTGAAGAGACGAAAAAATCGTCCTTCGCGGCTTCAAGATTCTCAACTTCTTCGAGAAGCTGTGTTTTTGCGGCTTCTGCTTCAGCGGCTACGCCTTCAGCAAGAGAAACCTTCCTATCCATAACTCGGATGGTGTTCTGTAGACACTGGTTCTCTTCAACGATGGACGTAAGTTGGTCCTTTAAAACGTCAAACTCTTCCTGAAGTTCAGCGTGCTGGGACGTTACATCAGAAAGAGCAGAGTTCTCATCGTCGTGGGTCAGTTCTAAGGACATTAATGTACGAACCGACTCAAAGAGACGCGCATTTCGATAGACTTCATTCTCTTCACAAAGCTCGGCAATAGCGTGCTCTTTAAGAGTGTCTACTTTAGTACGAACATACGCAATAACTTTAGCCTCTAAAAGACTAGTCTGTTCTGCGACCTGCTCGCTGATAGTCTTATCGACTAACTGAAATATAGCTTCAACAGTGGACTCGTCTAGTCCTTCAGGAAGCAGTTCAGCAATATCTTTCATGTTGTTCATGACCTATTTCTCCTAGTGTCTGGGGTTATTTATTAGAGTAAAATACCTTATGAGGAATTTTTTTATATAATGTATGCGATCAGCCTTTATTCTTTTCGCGGTCGATCATCTTGTCTCGGAGACGGTCCTCTTGGGCGTTCATCTCCTTAGGTGTCTTGGCGGGCTCGCCGTTAGCAGAGTTAGTTCGCTTGGAACCTACACTACCTTTGTCGGCACCGTGCTGCTTCCAAGCAGACTTCTTAGCCTTCTTGAGCTTATCGTTTACTTTGTTGATGATAGGCATCAGGCTCTTCTCAGAGATGAGTTCCATACCTTCAGCGATGACCGCTGCGAACTGGACGATGGGGTTGACGACACTCTCGCCACGCATGGCAGCAAAGTCCTTGCCGTCGATGTCTCCATCCTTGTCCTTGTCTAGCTCGGTCTGCTTACCCTTAAGAGGCTTGGCTTTGGCCTTCTTGGTCTTGGGGCAAGAACAATCACCAGACTTACAGTCAGCACACTTAACAGTCTTGGAGGACTTCTTCTCTTCAATCCAAGGACGATAGCTCTCACGAAGTTTTTCCTCTATAAGAGTTACAAAATTCTTCTCTTTGGTAAGTTTACCAACTGAATCAGAAACGAAACTAGATTCCTTAGACTCATTCATGCCAGGAAAAGCTCCGCGAGTTGAAGGCTCTGCTACTAGGTCGAAGGTAACTAGCTTGAAGTCGTCGTTTACTACCTTACTCCCGTCAGTATCCTCAGAAAGTGTGCCCATACCGCGTGAGGAAATACCTATCTTTACCCCTCCTTCTATAAGAGCCTTGGCAGTAAGACCAGCGGGGGTGTTCAGGATCTCAGCCTCACCTACAAGCTCAGTCCCTTTTAGTTCTAGCTTCGTGATAAGGTGTGAAGCGTTGGAAAGCTTTACAGTATCATTCTGAGGGTGATCTAATTCTCCACAAAGACGCCGCTCAGAAATAAGCGGCTGTACCTTCTTTAATTGTCCTTCCATTACGCTGGTAGGGTACTTACGACCGTTAGCATTAGTCTCTTCAGTACGACCAAAAATGCCTCGTACAGTAGTCTTACCGTTGGTTTTACCCTCCGATAGAATCTCTAGATTCTCAATAACAAAAACGTCTTGAATTAGTTGCTGCATATCATTCTCCTTTTTCTCGGCCATCCTTTCCGCCTACACCGTACTTCTTTTTAATGGAACGGCTACCATATTTAGAAGCGAGCTTTTTAGACCCTCCAGAACCGTAACGAAGTTGGGTTCTAGTTGCGTGCTTCTTTACAGAAGACCAAGAAGAACCAGGAGTTGAACTACCTGGAGTAAATCCTTTGGCAATGTTGCCTCGGCCACTCTTATCACCCCATTTACCCTTGGAGATAACGTATAACCTTCCGGCGCGACCCGTAGAAAATATTTGTCCAGGACTCCCTTTCTTTACAGCTTGAGATATAGTAGCATAGTTTTTGACGCGGCCTTTGAATGCCTTTTTCTTATTCTCATCAGACTTCTTAGGTTTTTCTTCACCCTCATTCATCTGATATACTGCGTCAATAAACTTCATCACTTCCTCTTACGTAATGCTTCCTTCAGGGCGTTTCGTTTAGTTCTCTTAGTACTGCTTTTTCGTTTCGTAGGAGTAGTTCCTGAGAAGTTCACACCAAGATTTCCGCAAGAGGTCATCTCTTTAAGATCGCAAACTAACTCTTTTAGTTCTTCCATAAGGTGGACAAGCTGGGAAGCAGTCTCCTCAGTAAGAGCTACAGGCTCAGGCTTTTCTTCAACCTCCGGCTGTTCCTCAGGGTCAGACCAAACTAATTCAGGAAGTGCTTCAGAGGTAGGCTCTTCTTGAGTATAAGCCTCTCCAAGAATCTGCTTCATCATGTCTACAGGAACCTTTATTCCACGAATATCCTTAGCAGGAGATCCTCCAGCCTTAGCAGAAGCTTCCTCCATAGAAGGAGGAAGCGCCTTACCGGATTGAACATTTTCTACTTGGTTGAGGATTAAAGACTCGGCAAAATTTCCGATGCTGTCCATGATCACTCCTCTTCAGTTTCGTTCTGTAGAAGAAGCTCAGAGACTGTGTTGGCGATAACACTTTCGATATCCTCATCACCTTCGTTCATTTGGCTAAGTCGATCAACAAGACCCATAACCATGTTAAGGTGATCAAGGATAGCTTCTTCCTCAATAGACTCCGAAAGCTGTGAAGAGCAAAGCGGGCAAGCGTGTGCTTCTTCTTCAGAAGACTCTTCTACAACCTCTTCTGTCTCTTCAATCTCTTCAGCAACCTCGCTGGAAGACTCGTCTAGGCGGGTGGGGGTGATGTCGGCCTTTGCCCAAGCGGCTGACTCGATAAGCATTGAGCGAAGCTCGTCTGATAATTTTAAGTGATCCATAATAATGTTCCTCTTGGAGATATTTTCTTATCTCTATTCATATGTAGATTCATAAAAGAGATTTAGTGTTTTTGTTTTGGTTTTTGTTACGGGATTATGTGATTGAAGCCTTGGGGGAATTTATTTTCCTGTTTTTCCTCTATACGAGTAAGCTTTGCGGGCTCTGTATTTGAGGGTGGAGTTATCTTGTACCCTGATGCAGTAGTCTTTATAGAAGGATAGGCGTCTTCTTCTGCCGCAAGGGGCTTCCTTAGAATAAGATGAGTCTTCCTGATAGCTACTTGGGAGTCTGAGGAATCCAAGGACGCCGTAATACTTACATCATTGACCAAGCCTGTATAAAAAGAACGTTTGAGTTCCTCCCAGTTCTCGGTACGCACAAGAAGTGACCATTCACGGGCATTGAATCTAGAGAATACATCAAACTCGGTAAGGGTTTTACCTAATCCGTTAAGATTTAGCCCGTAGTTATTGTCCAACTCTTGTACGATGTCATTGAATATACGAATTCCAGTTTTGGTTCTGTATACTTCTGCTTCCTGTGCGCTAGTTAGTTTTAGCCTACCGTCTGAGTAATCCCTATGGGTTTCAGAATATAAGGTATCATCTTTTTCTAAGAAACTAATCCTTGCTTGAGTATTTTGGTTTCCATAAACATCTGTTCCATACTTACCTACTGTGCTCTGCTTAATAAACTGATTATTGTAGGTATTGGAGAATGTTTTAGAAATATTCACATCTACTTGAAGCTGTCTAACAATAGTATCGTTTTCCAAACTTACAACGTGAGAGGTCTCATCGAAAACTAAAAGGTCTGCTCTAGTAGTAGGAACTAATAAAATATAACTAGGGATCTGTCTGGTGAGCAAGGATTTACTTTTGTTTCCCTTTGCGACACGGGTAATAATATCCTGCTGACGTAATTTTATATCCTTACCCTGCTCTAAGTAATCAAAAATAAGATCACTGTCGTTTAGCATATATACTACGTTGTCTATTTTGTGTTTTATAAACTCATTGATGGAGTCTACATCTTCTTGGCTAGTAACTTCCACAAACTCATAATTTATTTCCGTTTCATGAAGCAACCTACTAGACCCATAGATAGGTTTAGTGTTTATGGTATCTAAGTTGGCGGAAAGAAAATAGTATGTTTGCCTACTGTTCTGCAAGTCTTGATCAGTCTCAATGGAATCTTCAGACCAAGAACTAGACACCTCTAAAGTCCTCAAAGGATTTCCACCCAAAGCTCTAAGGGACTTTTGTCTAACCCTTTCAGGAACAAGTAGAACGTGGTCCTCCTCCCCTGAGGTAGGCAATTTAATAGTATTGGATTCTATTCCTAATTCCTCAGAGACATTTATATTAAAAAAATTACCGTCTTGTACTCTGATCGTATCTACATTAGAAATAACTTTATTAGAGTCAGATAGGTAAACCTTTCTAGGTTCTTCTTCGTCTGATAAACGAACAAGAAGATGCCTGTCTACATCTGTAGCTAATGCAGAATAGTTCTTTATCTTTTCTACAGACCACCCCTGACTTTCAGTGTTCATAGGAAAAGAGTAAGCCTCTAACATTTGTATTACAGCTAATTCATTTGCTTCTTGACTACCACTAGTTTTTAGAGCAACATCATTATTGTTTTTGGTAACAGCCTGTAGTCCAGCAAGGAAGCTGTGCGTAATCTCACTAATATCCCCTCTAATTAATCGGGTTCCAATAAGAGACATTATTTGCGTATCGCTAAGGGGCTGTCCTGAGTACGTCCTTATAGAATCCAAAACCTCTCTAGACTCAGGACTCAAAGACCTTCTAATATTATTTGCAGTTAGGGAGTTAGCCATGCTGAAATCCCAATCACCCGCACGGTTACGCAAAAAGTAATCAACAGAGGAGTCAATCTGATCTGCCCATATATCTGATGGGCCACGATAACCGCGAGAAACTAATACTGTTCTACGTCCAACAAAGTCTACGGCAATCTCTGGGTCCTGCAACCCATAAGGATTATTGTTTAATAATCTTTCTACAAGGTTGTTTTGCGCTAGATTTACATTAACACTAGCAGAAGTAACTCCTCCTTCTCCAACCCTATCAGGCACGATTGTGAAAGGATTCAACGAATTTGGTCCTTTTGGAAATAAAGTAGGAGGGTCAGGGTCTTCATCTTCACCCACCGTCCCAGGAAGGAAAACACCACCAGGAGCAGTTGTACCTGTTACTCCTCCACCAGGATCAGGGTCTTCACCCACATCACCTACACCATTAAATATAGTACCACCATTTATAGGTGTTGAGGTATTACCGCCTTCTCCTTCATTTACTACATAAAAAGAAAGTACATAAGAATCACAAGTCTCAGTACAGTTTCCTTGTGGGTCTTTACACCTACCTCCATACTTCCTAGCAGAAGGTACATCTGTAAATACGGTGTTGGGTGTGTTGTAGGCAAAAATAAAATCCTGTATTATTTTATTATTCCCTTGAGGAGGAGGGACGATATTATCTACATTAGTACATTCTTGGAGGAAAGTAGCGGTCCTATATGTTCTCACCTCACCTCCTACTGTTTCCGTACCTATAGTTGTTACTGTAGGAGGACCGGAAATAATACAACGACAATTCTTATCAGAACCTACGCCGCCAGGAGGAGTGGAAGGACCTGAAGATATAGGGCGAGGAGCTACAGGGCCTATAGGCTCGTTTGAATTAGTGAAAGGGAACCAAGCTATCCTAATTGTTATCTCTTCACAAGCGACCCCCGGTTGACATACTTTACCAGACTCGCCTTGATCCCTACGAATGTAATTTCCAGGAACATTGTACGCTATCAAAAATGCGGCTATAGTGCTTTCCGCTTCCTGCTTCTTTGATGAGTTATGTGCTACGACTGCTGCTCCTTCCGCAGGAGTGGTTGTACGAACACATTCCTGAGTCATTGTTAACAACCAGTTTTCTTGTCCTCCAGTACTTCCTCCTTGTTTTACTGGACCAGAGATGTTGTTTATCTTGCACATAAAAACATCATCAGACCCACTCCCAGGACCAGTAGTAGTAGGACCAGGAGTAGTAGGACCAGGGATGACATTCTCATCATCTACAAAGTAATGTATGTATATGGTAGAGCACGGACCATCACATTGTCCTCCAGGAGGCCCACAAGGCTCTCCTCCAGGAAAAACATTTGTACTCGTTACTCTGTGTTTAGGTCTGTTGCTTATAGCAGTCCTAAGAGTATCTATTTGTTGTTGATTATCGTTAGGAGGAAGACCATTGATAATCTCAAAACATTTCTGAAATAAAGGAATTCTGTAGAATTTTCTACCTATTCTTTCCTCCGCAATACTACCACCAGGAGGTGTTGTCCCTAAAAACTCTGGGGAACCTACATCGTAAATTCTACACTCACACTTCTTGACATCCCCTCCCGTAGGGGGTCGTTGAGCACCTCCAGGAGGGACTTGAGGATCTCCGTTACCTCCGGGTCCTCCAACGCCCCCGCCAGGATTATAGTCAGGAAAATTGTAAGGACCACGCCCAGGCAGAAAGGCCCCGCAATCAAACGTGGACTGGTTACCGCTCATCAGGTTTTAATATTGATTACAGGGTTAGTGGTGTTTAGGTTAGGGTAATAATACTCTCTATCGTTTAGAGGAATAGCAGTCATCTTCCAAGAAATAGTAGGGTAAGTACAAACCCCGATACGAGGGTTACCGATATAACCAACTCCTTCTCCGTTAGATATAGGGTTAGTATTGGAGTAAAGCATCTCACTTACAGGGACAGCGAAACTAGAAAACCTACTGTCTCCTCTAGCACTAACCTGTACTCCATTAGTACGGGTGTAAGGAGCAGGAATTCTACTAATTGTTGATGATCCTACAGCGTTAGGGTGAGACCCAGTGAAGGCCACATAAATAGTAAACTCATCAAAACCTTTCTCTACCCAATGACCAGTATAAGTTAAAGGATTTTGATCCCACTGGTTATCCCCAACATAGCCTTGAGGCAAACAGTTTACAAAATCAATATCTATGTTATAGTCTACCATCCATTCAGCTTGGGCTCGATTGAATTTTATTTTTTTAGAAATGTAGTGGAAGTGAGCCGAGGAATACTGGCCGACTTCTCCTCTCCCTTCGTTGTCAAACTTTCGTTTTCTCTCAGGAACGCCTCCAGATAAATTCTCACCCGCAGCAGTGACTGCTCCTAACATGTTTCCTCCTACGATAGTAGAATCGGGATCAGTGTTATACCGTTGAGACATAAAAGTATTAATGTAATCATTACAATACATTCCTTTGTTGTCTATGTTTTGTTCAATACACCACTGTGCTCTGTCCCAGTCAGGGTAGTTAGGAATGTCTACGTTTATGTTTTGGTTACCAAACCCATACTTGGTACGAATATAGTTTTTAATGTATTCATCGGAGTCGTTGTTGGCTACGTTATCCAAACCGTTTTGAATCTTATAAAAATCAAACATAGCTGATTCAGGTCCAAAGAAATATCCACCAAACACATACCCAGTGGCTACAGTACTCATGGCCTGACCAGCACCTGCTTCACTCTCTATAGTAGATACTCTGGCGTTCAAAGAATCGTGTGCTTTCTTAATCTCATAATCTAAATGAGCCTTGCCTACAGCAGGGTTAGCTAAGGAAAGTTGAGGGAACGCCGCAGCAATACCAGCACGCTCGTTGTATGCTAATTCAGCAGTACGAAACATAGGACGAATATCAATAACATCGGTAGATAGGACGACCTGAGTACCATTCTGTACCCAAACGTAAGCTACAGGAAGAATGCTTTGTCCTACTAATTCCATAGCTTCATCCTGTAGTCTCTCAGATATTAGAGGGGCAACATTAAGAAGATCGTCTGGGGCGGGAAAAGATCCCCGTACATCGAAAGCTACGTCGTTATTAGAGCCCGCTGTAAAACCAATATTCTCATTAGCAGCATCTCCAGGAGAAGCAACCATACGGTTCTCATCACCCATGTCAACTAAATGCTGACGAGTGTAGTCGCTGGTTTCGTCAAACCGTACCTTAATGCCAGCACCCCGTACAATACCTAAAGTAGGCGTACTGATAGTTTGCCTACCCGTAGGAGTTAGAATTTCTGAAGAATCAGCATCAATAGGCTTAGAATAAATAAACACCATATCAATGCGGCTCTCTACCCCTGCTACGTCCTGCTCTACTCCATCCTCGTCAATGTATTGGAAGTCTGATGTAGAGAACTGGGGAACCTCAATAGAAAGCTCCTCAGGAACGTCTACAATAGCGTTACGTGCTATACCCCTCCAAGCTTTGACGAAGTAAGCCTCAGTACGAGGAAGTTTAGAGAACCCTTGGTTGACACTGGTGTACTCAAAGCTAGTTAAAGCAAACTCTGAAGCTGATGAATTCTGGCTTTTAGCCCATAAAAGAGCCTGTTGTATAAGGGCAGGAGAATATTGCGCTCCTCCACCAGGAACATTGTCTGAAGGGCCAGAGTAGCCGTTACCTGTGTAATCCGCCCCAGTTAGGTTGACAGGAGTATCCGCGTTGACTACAGGCCAAGTGAAAGAACGATCAGTAAGACCGTTCATCGCTAAAGAGTCTTGGGACAAAGCACTCTTGAATTTTTCTAACTCATTTTCTAAACGAGCGTTTGCGTCTGTTATTACATTATTAGCAAAATTACCTTGGTTAGGAGTGGCTGTTGACCAAACATCAACATCCCCTATAAGTATACCAGAAACCTTCTTTAGGTACGCCAAAGGATTACGCTTAGTTGCGTCGTTGATCCTAGCCGTGTATCGTCCTGGCATTACCTTTACAGTTCGATCCTCACCATTAGCATACGGACGTAACTCATCAATGTTTTGACGTTTTACTCCCTGTATCTCTGAATTGTTACGTAGCTGGTCTCGTAACCATAAGCAGTTCTCTTGTATTTGCTTTAGAGGAATGTTGTCTACCTCAAAGTAATACGGATCGTTTGCTTTGAAAAATCTAATAGGCTCTGAGAACCTGTAATTGCTGTCCTTGTAAATACGTTCTGACATTAGTTATCCCTCTTTAGATCAAATACACTAGCGGACTTAAACCCTCTAGCAGCATCTGATGAATCGCCTGTATATGCTTCGGAAGCCCTATTGCTTTCCGAATCTAAACGCGACCTATAAACAGTTACTTTCTTTGGCCTATTAGACATTCCAATAGATGCATTCTTAGCATTAGCAAATACGTCTGCTGCCGACTCATCTAGCATTACTTGGGTTGGGTTCTCTTCTAAGAATTCATTAGTATAATAATAACCTGAAGTCCATAAGGCATCCGCTATACCATCAGCATCTGTATCTCTTGACCACTTTAAAAGCTCAGGAGCCACACCACTAGCGTTGATAGCGCCTTCAGGAACCAACGCAGAACAATCAGAAGAAAGAGAATAGTTTTGAGATATTAATTGATAGGCAGGTCCTACTACAGCAGACACCTCAGAAAACCCTCCAGTATAGAATCCACTGGAATCCGTTTGTAGAAGTCTTGCTGAAGCTCCAGGAGACCAGTAAATCCTAAAAGGACCACGGTTCTGACTAGTACCTGAAGGAGCGCCCCAATGATAATAGGCAGTAGTAGAACTAACTGCTACTCCTGCATCAACAAGATCTTCTGAGATAGAAGTAACTACTGCATTCTCTGGGTAAAACCTTCCTTGTGAGTTTATACTAGTTCCGTTTGCTACTGACCACACCCCAGACCCCGCACCAAAAGCGTCTAGAACCGAAAGACTTCCTGTGTCTGGTGTGGATTTAGGGGCACCGAAACCAGGAGCTTCAGAATTAGAAACTCCGTCTACAGAAGAAGACCATAGGGCACTGGGCCCATGATACTGACTGCTAATAGGATGCGTCCCACTTACTGATAAGTAAGAAGACTGCATCCTTGAAGAATCTGCTATGTTCCATATGCCAAAACGAGCACACTCATCGGAGTCAGTAGTGTAAAAAGGACCGTCGTAAAAAGAACCATTACCTCCAATAGGGAAGTGTACATTGTTTACGTTTATAGTAGAGTTATTTACAGCACGAACACAAGTACCTCCATAAGAAAGGTGATCATCGTTATTGCCATACCCATAACTAGTGTTTAGTATCTCTGCTTTGATGAAGAATCTATTTATTCCATCAAACCCTGCGAACACAGGAAAGTCTCCAACAGCAAGACTGAACGGTGCTGAACCTAAATCATCAAGACTTTGAGTAGAGATTACATCGGCTTCTTGGGGGTTGGGCCAGAACTGAAGGCATCCGTGCGTAGTCAAAGAACTAGAGTCTATTGTATCTGTACGGTAATCTACTCCCTGATCTAAAACAGCTTGGCCTTCTGAAGTACGTGCCCAATTTAGGAAAAATGATCCTAAGTCCTCAGCATTGAGCGTAGAGTTTTTATCCACTACAACGCAAGATCGAGTAGAATGAAGTTCTACAGAAGTATGGTTTAGAGTGTCGCTCAACACAAAACCACTGGCATCAATGCCTCCTCCCTTACTGTCCGCAGGTTTTATATTTATAACGGAGTTATTTTCTGCTAGTATATCTACGCCAAACTGGCACAGGGCAGTAGGGCCGTGGAATTGTATAGTGGAGTTATCTTGTGCTACAAAACCAGCCACCTGACGTTGACGAATGTAACCAGTAGGACCATAGGCAAAAGTACAACCTCTACTAGACCCAAACATAGATGCTTCCGATCCTCCTGTAACCTTTACTACCCTACCATACACAGGATGGTTTAGAGGAGTAATATCAGAGGAGGTATGACGGAAGTAAGGATGGAGCACTTCTGCTTTTGATCCACCTTCTAAACTAATAGAAGGCAAAGAAGCTTTTACACTTCCTTCCCAGGATACTCGACCATGATTATCCCAGAAGCGAGCATTGCCGTAGCTTCCAGGAATATCATCTTTTCGTTGGAAGGACCACTCTGAGTGGTTATTCAATACTAAGTCTTGTCCGTTAGCAGAAAACTCTACCTGGGCCCTATCGGATTGCCCAGCATTAGTAAAGCTGGAACTAGTATCTAACATAAACTGAGAGTTGTTAGCGTGAATAGCTACTTCCTCATTAGCATGATGGCATATTTGCTGGAAGGTGGTATTAGAGTTTGTAGATACGATTCCTTTTTTGTTTCCATACAAATCAACAAGGCCCTTTACTTCAGCAGAGGAGTTACGCAACAAAACTCCAGCGTGGTTGTTTAGCTCACAAGCAAAAAGACTATGAGTGGCTGAGTTCGTAGCTGAACTTCTCTCTAAGCCTCCTACTATACGGGAGTTGTCAAGTACCACCCCGTCATAGTTACGAGATGCCACGAATACAGTATCTTCTCTAGTCGCTAAGGAGTCTCCTACTCCTGCGGAACCAGCTATAGGGTTACCACTTAAAGTAATCTCTGAGTTGAAGAAGTGGAATCCAGCACCGCTATTCTTACGAGTAGCAGCATCATACATTCCATAGTTTCTATACGCAAATGCAGACCTGGAAAGTACGGCACGGGAGTTGCTTACTTTGAATCCGAACGTAGCCCTGACCGCAGCGCAGTTCTCAAGAACTACATCAGAGTTTAGGACATCTATAGCAGTTTCCCTTATGCGCTCTCCATCCACAAAGAAATTTCTAATGTAGATAGGACCATCACAGTTCTTTACTGATAGTTTGCTTAGGCGGTTCAAGTAAACACATCCATTTACTTCTTGTGCCGCAGCTATGGGTACACGGGTAATAGGTAGCTCAGTCGATTGTGACAAAGCACTAAAGTCCATAGAAGGTATGGATGTGTCCTCTGCTCCAACACTACGCTCGTAAGGTAAGACAGAGAAGACATTCGCTGTTGCAGAGGGTTGAAGATCCCAAGACACACTAAGGGGCGATTTTACATCACTACTTTTAGGGTAAAGGCAGGAGTACAGGCTGGTTACACGCGAGTCAGTCGTAGAGGATAGTACATTCGTGCCAAGATGTACTAATTTAGTGTCGCTTAGCGTGGAACTAACGTCCATAGCTGATAGGCTACGTACTAAAGAGTGTGAAGCGTTAGCAAGGAAGCCGTCAGCAGGAGCCTCGGCTTGGTTTACTGAGGAAGAGGCCGCTAGACTACGAGAAAATCCCCTATTTATAATCTCAATTGAGCCTTGTTCCTCTATACGGAAGTTGTGAAGCTCTAAAGGACCTAGATCCCCAATGCTGCCGACCTCGACAAGGACAGGGAAGCGGACGATCTTGGGGATAGCAGCGATGCAGGAACTAAGGTCAGTAAAAACGTTCCTGTTGGCAGCTAAAACATCAGCATCAGCGTCAGCAGACACACTTAAAGCTAGACCAGGAACTCCAGCAGAGGTAGAGAAGCCGTTTTGTTCCCATAGGTGGTATGTACGCTCCTCAAGGTCGTAGAGGGGGAGGTTGTCCTGCTCCCAATTGTAAAAGCTGTCGGTCGAGAATTTATGTACAGTGGGAGTCCACTGGTTGAACAAAGCGACACTACCGCTGGCCGTATAAATATCTGTTTCGTTAAATGTCATTGCTTATTACCAGTTGATAGTCCACCTAAAGATTAACGAGAAATCACTCGTTTTTACTATGTCACTGAAGGTCCTGTACGCTACTAAGATGGGCCTGGCGTCTTGATAGCCAGTAGGGTTCTTCATAAAAAGGCCAATCTCGTTTAATGCTGCGGCAGAGCCCAATCGAGTGAGGTCATTACAAGCTTCCTCGTCAATAACGATTGTGTACCGTACTGACGAGTCACCAACCCTACTCCACTTAGAGGCTGGGATAAGTGCGAAGGGCCTAGGATCAGAAAGAACACCCCCTACTATCTGTTCACGCTCCTCGATGTTTAGATTGGAGCCTGTACCATATTCATCGACTGTAGCAAGACTATCCAAAAGCTCATTAATGCCAGCAGTAACCTGGGCAGGAGGACCACCCACGCCAATTTGAACTCGATCTATCTGATAATCAGTAACTGTATCTGATCCAGAAGCGGTGAAGAGATAGGATAGCCCAACACCCATGCCGCTCACGATAATGTTATGATCGTCAAAAACAACCTCTTCCTCTCCCTGCTTATCTCGCTTGGAAATAGTAAGGTGTCCTTTTATATTTAAATCTTCAACAAAGTTCATACGAAATGGATCCTCCATTTGATAGTTAGATCACTGTAGTTAGTGTTTCCTGCCGAGGCACCATCATCACTAATATATGATAGGCTTTTTGTTATACCCTTACGGGCAAACAACCTATATTCTCTAGGGTTATTTAGCACACTAAACGAATATGGAGGAGTATTTCCCTTCCTAATAGAGGCTTCTCTATCTATTGTCCATAGACCCAGATGGAATATCCCGCCATAAGCATTAGCAAACTGAACATCTCCCGCAGCGAGTGTTACAGAGTACTCTACAATGCCGTCCTCAGCGAATGTAGGAGCAGCCGATAAACATAATCCTTCTGTAGTACTGGACATTGAGTATGTATCTGAGGGCACAGAGGACATTACCATATTTACGAAACCCGAAACATCCATGCTAGAGGCTGTATTGAAGTACCCCGATACGGGAGATACTTCTACTATATTAGACCCATTCTCCCTAAGTATAACCTCAGAGAGATTCGGTGCGCCTTCTGGAAAAGCTCCAAGTAAGGACGCCGCATAATAAGCATCTTCAGGATCACTAAGCAGGGTTCCTGACATAGTAGCACTAAGAATAGAACTAGGTAAGAAGTTGGTTAGTTGCCCATTTCCTGGGAAAACGGAACTTACGTCAACCTTATTTATCGTTTCTGAAGGAGCCGTGTTGCCTGTTTGTAGTACCGTAGGGATAGGGCTTGGAGCATCTGGCAAACCAACATGCGGGATAAATGAGGAGCCCTCCATACTGCCTCCAGAAGCTAAGTCTACGATAGCCGGAACGCTTGAAGTACTGAAATCTCCGTCTCCAAACTTTGCGTAAGCTATAGTAAGCTGGGCCTGTTTATCCTCAGTCATAGCGTGAGCATTAGACTGGAATGCTTCCTCACCCGTACCAAAGGATATGGCCTGTATGGTGTAGTTAGAAGCATCTAATATACTAGAAGTAGCGTGATCCTCTACCAAACTAAGAGAAGGAGATACCGTCATAAGATCGGCAATAAGGATTCCCGCTCCATCGCAAAGCAGGTTAGCTTCACGATAAACTTCCTCACCGTTTTTCCAAATTGAAACTTCTCCTCTCATTAGTTATCGAACTCCACTTCTTCGTAATTTCCGTGATCAACATCCTTAGTATTATCCACCCACTCAGGAGATATGCGGTAGTTCAGCCTTGAGCCTCCTTTACTTTCGTGAATATCTGAAGTTATAGTAGCATCTCTAGAGTTGAGGTTTGTTGTATACTCGCCAGCAGCTTTTCCAGTCATACCATTATAGAACTTCAGAACGCTTGCTAATTGAGGTTTATTTAGAAGAAGCTTGTTCTCAAAAACGAAAGGAGTAAGTGGAGTACCAGAGGTCTCTATTCCATGCCCAGTACCTATTCCTGCCCAATCCCTCATAGTAAGGTTATGTAGTTCTATGTTATCAATAACAAGGTACTTGTCTACGTTATTGTTAGGCACCATAAACACTTCTACAACATAATTTGCGGTGTCCAGGTTTACCTGCTCCATTACCTTATAGAATTCTTCTGTAGTAGGAATAACATCAAGGTACTCACTACCATTCATCTTGGTCCAGTTCCTAGTGTCGAACTCAACAGAGAAAGTATCGAAGTACTCTTCTTTAATGGTATTAAAGTTTACATTATCCACCCCAGTAGCTGCCTGAATAAGAGTGTTCAGGCAAGTGCTACCCGTACCTACTAACTCTCTGCTCTCGAAGTTGTAGATATGCGACCATTGACCTATAACCTGCTCTCGGCTTACGTCAGTAGTCTTCATTGGAGTCCAACCATTAGGAGTGAAACTCCAGAAGTACCCTTGAATGGGCTCAGTATGGATCCATACTCCCATCTGCCCGCCACCAATGAACTTTGTTTTCTCATCAGCGATTAGAGCGGAAACATCCATGCGGAACTTATGGTCTTTTGGAAAACGGTTAAAGTTGCCTACATTATCGCTTACTTCAAACCTCATTCTTGGGAAGCCTCCTAAGGATTTGGATTTAATAAACGTATTATCAATTAAGAAATTTTCTTGGTCAGGAATTTTCTTGGACTTGTCTATACGGAAAATCTTGAACTCGTTCGTGCTAGGAGCGCCTGAAGTGTCTGTAAACCCTACTCCATCAAGAATACTAGAGTTACGGAATTCAGCATTATACGGGTTTCCTGAAATATAGGTGTCGAAAAGAGGCACCACAACCTCGTTGCTACCTGAGGCCACATAAGTTCCTCCTCCTTGTGTTATTTGTTGTGCTTCTTGACCAACAACACATTGAGGTCCCCAAATAGTAGAGTAAGATATTCCTGCCATACCTTCTACATATGCATTTGGATAAGGAGTCATTTCTATATACCCATTAGGTGAATCATTACTAAAGTCTACTAACAGTACTTTAGCTCTAAACCATCCGTTATTCGTTTCTTCTGCGTCAGAAGTAACATTATCAAGACTATAAGAACCTTCCGTAGCAGAAACAGTAAAGGTAACAAGGGCTCCTGTTTCTTGATCCCATGTCACAGAAACGTCTTCTCTGTAAGGGTCTCCAGGTACTCCCAACCCACAACGAAGTTTGAATTGGTTTAGTTCTGGGTCGTTAGCTTCCGTGTTTTCCGCCAAAACCTTTTTGAAGTATACAGAGAAAAGCAACGGCTGCTGATTTCCTTGTCTACTAATTTGAGAAATATCAAACTCCTGGCTTATATGCATAGGAGCAAAACCAAGTGGATCACCAGGATCGGGAGGGTTTAAACTATCAGTGTATATTTGTAGTAAGGTAGCATCCTGGCTCCCTATTGGAGAGTTGGCTCCAGGAAGTACGTGCAGTACTCCTTCTTCCTCTTCGAAGGTAGCGGGATTGAGTGTAATCCAAGTAGGATTTTCAAGAACTTCCCCCACGCTGCCTGAATCAGAAATCAGATTGTTTCTTTCTGTACTAGATTCTAACCAAACAGTATCAGAGTTTATAGATAAACCAGAATCTACACTAGAAGCAAAGAAACTTCTTCCGTCTGGGAGCGCATATCCGGCTCCTTTATTTTTGAAATCACAGTTGTAAAGACCTTTGCCAAATACATGAGCGAAGACGTTTCCCCCAGTCTTATCCCAGAAGTAAGGGCTAGTTCCGTGGTTCAAGAAATACTTACTGTAGGCCGTGAAGAGCTTGTGAAGTCCAAGCCCAAAACTAAAGTTCTCGTATTCACTAAAGCTGTTAAGAACATAACCAGTGTCAATAGCTGAGTTAGCTAAGCTTACTATGTTCTCTTTCCAATAATCTTCATCAGCATACTGCTCTGCCGAAGCTTCTATAATTTCTTTAGCATAATCCCTAGCCTTTAGCTCTAGAAGCTCATGCATAGTAATGTAGATATCTGGAGTCTGGCAGCGGTCAACATACTGTGAGCCTTCACCTAGTTCAGTGATACCTCGATAAGGGAACGTAGCACTGGTAGATACTCCAGAGAAGATACTAGAGGAGTTCAATCCTTCACAGTGGTGCCATACTCCAGAAGGTACGATAGGATCCACTACAGGGTGGAATGTACCAGCACTGGCTACGTACCCTAAAGGCATCTCTCCTAAACTACTAACGTAACTATTCTCTAAGGTAGATACGTCCCAAGAAACAGGAGCATTATGTCCTGTTCGCTCATAATAGCTTTCTTTGGGAAGAACCTTAGCAAAGTTTCTACGGCGCAAATCTCTACGGTTTACTTTGGCAGGTATAATAGGTTCACTTTCTGTTTGGAACATCCACTCAAAAGGCATAACAGTTGTGCCTCCACCGTTTCTAGAAGTAACTTTCCAATAATAAGTAGTTCCATACCTTAAAGGCTGTAAAGGAAACTGAGTCTGACTAGTAATTCCTACAAGATCCAAATCCTCTGGGTTAATCCCAAAATAAACGAGGTAATCTTCTGCTCCAGAAGCCTCGATCCACTGAAGAACTGTGCCATTAATAGGAACATCGAATTGTAAGTTAGGAGCACCTCCAGTGACCACATCTGGAAGTACCTCAGTAGTAAAGCTAAAGCCACTACCAGTAGTAT
>Ga0213863_10000759_pt1 | contig 24029 bp, 19 predicted proteins | sample PICome_8_FD_160128 | JGI IMG/M metagenome (GOLD analysis project Ga0213863, IMG submission 160128) | Coastal seawater microbial communities near Pivers Island, North Carolina, United States - PICO497 | ecosystem: Environmental > Aquatic > Marine > Coastal | place: USA: North Carolina... | reverse complement strand
ATAAATTCTTTAGGCCCATTCACCTCTACTTTGATGTAGTTGTCTGAGTGACCAATTAATTTTTCATTCTTATAACTTTCAAATAGAACAGGTTTCGTATTTCCTGTGAAACTTTCATAAAAAGACCTTTTCTTTTTATCAGACAAAATATGTAGCATTTTACTTCTTTTTGATCGTTCTTCTTTTGGTACAATTTTATCAATTTTTAAGGCATCTGTATTGGGTCGCTCTGAATAGGTGAAAACATGTAAATATGAGATATCAAGACTATTAATAAATTCGTATGTTTTTAAAAAATCTTCTTCTTCTTCTCCAGGGAAACCAACAATCACATCGACACCAATACAAGTGTTGGGATTAATTGATTTTATGAATTCAATTCTTTCTTTATATAATTCTGCAAAATACCGTCTTCTCATTAACTTTAATATTTTATTAGATCCTGATTGAAGCGGAACATGAAAGTGGGGTGTGAATTTTTTAGAGTTATAACAAAATTGAATAATTTCATTCGTCAATAGATTTGGTTCTATCGATGAGATCCGTATTCTATCGATATTTTCTAAAGTATCTAATTCAAAAATTAAATCTAAAAAGGTTTCCGCCTTGTTTTTTCCAAAATCACCTATATTTACGCCAGTTAATACTATTTCACGGATATCAGTTTTTGATATCTGCATTGCAATTTCTTTTGTTTTCTTGACACTATCACTTCGGCTCGCACCTCTAGCTTGGGGTATTGTACAAAAGGAACAGGTGTAATCACATCCATCTTGAACTTTTAAATATGAACGTGTTCGTTCCCCAAATGAATACGATGGCATAAACTCTTTGGTTTGACTTATCTCAGATTGAATAATAGTAGCAGATGTTTTATTTAAATCTATTTTATCTAGATATTTTATTAAATTAAATTTTTCTTCTGCTCCAAGAACTAAATCAACACCATCTATTTTAGCTATACTTTCTGGCTTTAATTGAGCATAGCATCCAATAATGGCAATGGCTGAATTAGGGTTTCTTTTCTTGGCCTGCCTTATTAGCTTTCTAGCTTCTTTATCTGCATTATCAGTAACAGAGCATGTATTTATTATATAGAGATCTGCAAAACCTGAGTATTTAACTTTTTCAAAACCATGATTTATGAATTCTCTAGAAATTGTAGATGTTTCTGAAAAATTCAGCTTACAACCAAGGGTATGAAATGCAACTTTTTTTGTAGGAGTACTCATCTGAACTTATATAGTAATCAATTATTATTTATATATCGTAGAAGAAAATACATTAAAAATTGTTTTTTCTTTACAACCCTATTGAAAAGATTATTTTTATATTAAAATTAAAAAATAGGTTTAACTGAAAATATTTTCACATAAATTATCGAAGTTAAATATTTAATTACTCTTTAAAAATAAAATGCAGGAAACCTAATATGGAAAACTTATCTTTTATTGAAAAAGTTGATTCAGAGATTCAAAAACATCACTTACTAAACCACTCATTTTACAAATCTTGGAACGAGGGTGCTTTGGAAAAGGAAACAATCAAAGAATATGCCGCACAATATTTTCAACATGTTTCATCTTTCCCAAGATATTTGTCAGCAATTCACTCAAATTGTGGTGATATTAAAGTAAGACAGTTATTACTGGAAAATTTAGTTGATGAAGACAAAGGTGATGAAAATCATCCAGAATTATGGATGCGATTTGCCGAAGGTATGGGAAATACTCGAGAAGAAGTGAAAAATAAAATTACAATGAGAGAAACTCGCGATTTGGTTGAGACATTCATGAGACTTTCAAAATCTGAAAAGTATCATATTGGCTTAGCCGCACTTTATTGTTATGAGTCTATGCAACCTGAGATTTCAGAGACAAAAAAAGACGGCTTGCAAAAATTTTATAACATTGAGGATGAAAATACTTTAAAATTCTTTACTGTTCATATGCATGCAGATAAATGGCATAGAGCTGTAGTAAGGAAACTAATTATAGAGCTGGGTGATACAAAAGAAAAACGAACTGAAATACTTGAAGCTGTAAAATCTTCTTTAGGTGTACTTAACAACTTTTTAACTGGTATGGAAAAAGCATACAGTTAAAATATAACTAATACTAATTAAAGAAATAGGGCCCTTACGATAAGTGCCCTATTTTTTTAATCTCTGCGATCAGACGAGCTTCGCCTATTACACTTACGTTGGTATCCCTGTCTTTGGTCTAAAACAGTTCTCCGATCATTTTTTACAATTTTAGATGTCTTTCTTCTATGTTCTGATCTTCTGTATTCACCTCGACGATCATCTTCATTTTCTTGACGCCTAGTAGAGCCTCTTTCTATTTCTGTCATTTTTGATTCCTTTCAACTTAATGGTAACTCAAACAATTACGTTAGAGCTACCATTAAGATTTATTAATCACGTTTAGAATGTAGGATCTACAAAAAGTGTAGAATCAGTCTTAACAAGTTTTACTTTTCCTGTCATATCTAATGCGCTGACGGCTGTTTCTATCATTGCCATTTCATTATCATGAATAAAATCATCTGCTCTAGCAATATATGCAAGATTTTTTACAACTTTATACCTATCCTCGTCCGTTGTAAACATATCTTTAAGTGCGGCTAAAGAATTGCTGTATTGGCCAGTTCTCGCTGCTTCATCACCAAGATCGATGAATTTATCAATTACTTCTGCTTCAGTTTGATTGTAAGCATCATCAGATAAATCTGGCAACATTACTTTGACATTGCCACGCATGGCTTCTTTTTCTGATTCATCTACTTCTCCATCTGCCAAAAATGACACACAGACAAAAGCATATACTAAATCGTGATGTTGACTCCAGTTTGCCATAAAATCCCCTTATATTATTTGGTTTGGGTAATGGTTATTATATTAATATCTAACTGTACACCACAAAGTGTCTTTTTGAACGGCTAGATAACTTTAAAAATTATCATAGGTTGAGGCCAAGGTCAAGAAATCTAGAAAATTACCTTCTCTTTTTTTTTAGATGGATTATTGCTTCAACTGTATACATATCGTATCTTTTATTTTCAAATGATAAAAAACATTTAGTTTAGAGACCTCTTTTAATTAAAATCTATAAAAAATGGTAGAATGAGAATGGAAACCTTCTATGCTTCACTTGTAAAACTTAATCGCTTTCAATTTAAATACAGGACAATATTGTCATTCTTAATCGTATTTATTACGGTTATTTATATTGATATATTTTTCCATCAAAATTTTCTTGCTATTGCTGAGTTTTTAGAATCTCTATTGGGCATATCTATGCTTGACCATAAAAATGTTCCTTTGGATTGGGCTCCTGAAATATGGGGTGGAGTATTAGCAATGGTTCTTGGAACGCTAATAATTGTAATTGCAATTGCTGCTGAATCGTCTCCAAAACTTATGGATCTTTTCGTAAAAGACTGGCTCAGCTTAATTTATGTATGGTTTTTAATAATTGCTTCACTCCATGCCACACTTATTATGTTCTATATAGAACCACTCAACAGGTATTCTAGTGTTGTTTTAAATTCATACGTCTTCTTGCTGTTAGGCTCAGCGCTAACTTTACCTTATATATTTTATATACTTCTCTATTCAAAAACGAGTAACGTAGTTTCAACAATTTCCAATCTAATACAAGACTCTGTTTTCAAAATGGAAAAGCCCATGATTAAATCCGCAATGACAGGGAATGTTAATATTGTAGAGGAGTTCCAAAAAGAAATTATGGGTTCTCTCGATCAACTTGATGATCTTCTTGCATTTACAGAATTCAAAGAAACTCAGACTGATATCGTTAGAGAGATTAGTAACATCATACAAACATATATCAATCATAAATCTAATTTTAACAACTCTTTTTTTCAGCTAACAAAAGCTATCAAATCAAATGCAACTTTTAGAACATATACCGATGTCCAGTATAATGAAATGGCGGAGTCAAAGACTTTTTATGAAGTCAAAACTTTTAGACTTTTAGGTAGCTCATACATTAAAATGATTACAAATGATAGATTTGATATAGCTTCATTGATCCCTGCAGAAATGGTAGATATTGGGAAAACGTGCCTAGAAAAAAAAGATGATACTATTCTAGGGCATGTGAATATAAGATTTAATACTTTATTTAGATTTGCAATCAAGCACGCTTACAAAAATAACGAACCGCGAAACTTGTATAATCTATCATTTCACTATTCTAATATGATTCAAGAATATATTAAAGCAGGTCGAGTTGATATGGCAAAGTATTGCTATGACAAATTCAAATTTTATGCCAATGATATTTATAAAAACGCACAATCTAATCCGGGTTTATATTTTGTTGTGGACACACTTACTTTTGAACTTAGAAAATGCCAGGTTCTCATTCATAAAAAGAGCTGGGGAAATGATGATCAAATGGCCCTACTTAAAATGATTTTACAACTAGATAAACCACCTGGGTATTCGAAAGACGAAGTTGACAAAGGTATTCTTGGGGGGAACAACGGGACGAGGAGAATACAAATAGGTCTTGCGCTATTTTACTTATCTGTAGATAAAGTTGATTTTGCTTCAGAAATTGCAGAAGATTATTTAGATGATTTAGCTTATTTTGATGAAAAAACTTTCAAAGCAAATGTCGCAACTCAATGTTTTTTACTTTCAATTTTCACTCCTCATTTTTGGGAAGATACTGACAGAGGAACATTAAATATCTATTATGCTCCAGAAAAAGATCAAATAGACTCCTTCAAAGAACTTCTTTTTGGACTGATGGATAAAAGACTCGAGGCCTTAGAAAGAGATGTAAAATTTCTTTCTCTTGAAGTTGATAAGTTTATGCAAAAACGTCAACGCCAGGATGGTTATTTGAATGACGTAGACAAAGAAAGACTTGAAGATTTACAACTAAAAATATCTGCCCGGGAAAACTCTGAGGATGAAGTAAATATAGAATGGTCACTTAACCATGATCTTGTATATTCCTTATTATGTATCTCATTCTTTGCTGATCAAGAAATAGACGATTCAGAGAAAGATGTCATTTATAAAAGTTATAGCAAGTTTATTCCAAATGTTACGAATGAATCCTATAACCTAGATTTTGGGGTTGCTACAGAAAAATTTATAAACCTTCAAAATGAAGACGCAAGGCAGAGACAGTTTGAAGATTCTTTGTTGAAGATAAAAGAGGATGCAAGCAGTGATACGAATAAGTTAAAAGATCTCATAAGCGCATATATTGAGATAGCGAATGCAGATGAATTTATTCATGAAAATGAAGTCTCATTGATTAAGAATGCAATAGAGATATGGAGTTTAGATTTAAAAATTACAAAACCTAAAAGCGGTAAAAAGCTAAATATTATATAATTATCTAGATAAAGCGTAGAAAAAAGCCTGCGTGAGGTTTGAAACATCTCCACTGACTGTAGCTAAGTTATTAACCGCTGCTTTTGCAACTTCAAAATATACGTTCCCACCAATTCCAGGATTATCTTTTACAATTTTTGTGAAATCTTCAAGTTTTAAAACTCCATATTTTAATGGTGTTGTCGAGTGTACGTGAGCGGTTCTAATTGCATTATCTAAAACAAGAGAAAATTCTCCAATTCCAAAAGCTGGCGCTTGAACAACAAATACTGAAGACTCTACCTCAGGTCCAGATTCCGGCTTTGGATCAGTGGTTTCTAATCTAATAATCGATTTTCTAGAAGTAGTAAAGCCACTCGATGTCTTGACCATCATTTCCTTAGACACTTCAACTTGACCTTGAAAAACTAAAATCATCGTATCTCCCCTATCACCTTCTTTAAACAGGTGAGTCCCTGGCTTGCACGATTGTATTTCAACAACATTCGCAATTTTTTTACAATTTTCAAGTTTAACTTGGCTGAAGTGGTTGATTTTTTTTATTTGTTCAGGTGTTGGCTTCATCATTTACCTCAAGACTAATGCTCTATGTTTTTCATCAATTACATAATTATCTGATGGATTTATTTCTACAACTACGTGTTCATCACTTGTGAGACTAACTCCGGCTCCATCTAATTGTTCTTTTATCATATTTCTTATTAAAGGGCTTCCACTCTCACCCATTTGGTCGTCTAAGCTAAAACCTGATTTTCTAATAGCATATCCAACTAATAACCAACCATATTTAAATTTATAAAAGGCAGATACTTTATTATGAGTCTGCCCTCCTAGCGCTTTTGGTATAGCTACTTCTTGTAATCCTTGATCTTTATCTTCCTGTAAAATTAAATCATCAAAAAATTGAGGAACTCCAGGGTCAGTAACGTGCTTTGCTAAGAGATGAGGAACATGCTCTTGAGGGATTACAATTTCATTTGCATTAGCCCTTTGGAGGTGAGAAACATTATCAGAGTTAATAACATGAACAACAACATTACAAGATTCTGAAATTGACTTAGCAGTCAGGCATGTTAAAACGGCTTTATCTTCAGCAGGTTCTTCATGTGGCAACAAACCTGAGCTATCTGGTAAGATCATCAAGGTCTCAGCCTTTTCTATAAAAGCTTTTTTAAGAACTGATTCTTGTGTACAATTTTCAGAGATATGTGTTATATCTAATCTTTCAAAATTGCCACTATGCCTTTGGATCGTTTCTGTTTCTGTTTCATTTATAAGAATAATAATAGGATTAGCATCTTTGTTGTCTTCAATAATCTTTAGAATACCTGGAACTGTACTATTCCAACCTGCAATTATTAGATGCTTGCTAAATTTATTTTCATCCAAGTTTTCATCTCCTTTTAATTTTTGGGCAACCAGCACAGAAGCGACAGCTCCTCCAAGTAATGTAACAACACCAAAATTCAATAACATTATAATGATGGTAAGAAATTTCCCTAGGTGTGTAACTGGACTTACATCACCGTACCCAACAGTAGTAAATGTAACTATTGCCCACCAAAAAGTATGGAAAAAAGTATCTACCCAATTAGGTTCATCACCACCAAAAATAAAACTACCTTCTGTATGACCAGAAACGCTGTCTTTAAACATTTCATACTCGACAACCGTTAATGCCGAAGTTGAAATAATTATCAATACTAAAGACCAAATTGCATATCTAATTAGTTCATTTTCAGAATATGATGTTTTAATCTTCGGTATAATGGTATTGAACCAACTGGAAGATTCTTGGTTATATTCTGAAACTTCTTCTTCAACTTCTATGGATTGAATGGCCTCTATTTCAGGAATTTTATTTAGCTTATCATATAAATTCTTGTTTGCGTGAAGAACCTCTGTTAGCTTCGTATCCTTGACTTCTGAGGATTCAAGATCCTGATTGTTTAAGTTTGGTTTCATATTTAGTTTTTTTGACTAATTAGTACAGTAATATTATTTGTCGCTATAATAGGACCATAATTACTACAAAAAAAAATTATATGCAATTTAACTATGATATTCTTGAATTGATTTCACTTCTATTCTTTTTGAATCAAGTCTTATGGCTCTAACAACAGCACCTGCACCTGAAAGAGTTGTTATTGCTAAGATATTTTTTTGAATACAAGTTCTTCCAATAGACTCTTCGTCAAATCTTGCTCGCGCACCCATAGGTGTATTGATCACAAGTTGAACATTATCATTTTTAATTTCATCAACAATATTCGGTCTACCTTCGCCAGCTTTGAAAACTGAAGATGCTCTTATACCATTTTTTTGAAGTTCTTTTTTAGTACCTGAAGTTGCTATTATATGAAAACCAATCTCAGCTAAATCTCTAGCTATCGGTATTATATCTAACTTATCTTTTTCGTTTACGGATATAAATACATTTCCATTTACAGGGATTCTATTTCCTGCACTAATCAGAGCCCTTCTAAAGGATTCACCTAAAGTTTCAGAGATCCCCATAACCTCTCCTGTTGATTTCATTTCAGGGCTAAGAAAAATTGATTCCTCAGGGAATTTATTAAATGGGAGGACAGCTTCTTTAACTGCAGTATATGGATTATTATCCCATGGTTTTAAATCAAATTTAGATAGGGAGACACCCAAAGCAAGCTGAGAAGCTATTCTAGCAAGAGGAGTATTCGTAGTTTTACTTACAAACGGAATTGTACGACTTGCCCTTGGATTTACCTCCAGAACAAAAACTTCACCATTTTTGTAAGCAAATTGTAAATTAATTAAACCTTTAACATCCAACCTCATTGCAAGTGAAGTTGTGATGCTTAATATTTTATCTAATGCTTCAGTCCTTATATTGAATGGAGGTAATACACAAGCAGAATCACCTGAATGGATTCCAGCCTCTTCTATATGCTGCATAATTGCTCCGATGTGAACAGTTGATCCATCAGATAAGGCATCTACATCAAATTCAAAAGCATCTTCTAAAAATTCATCTATCAATATTGGGTGGCCAGCTGTCACATCAGCAGAACGTGATATATAATCAATTAATTGACGTTTTGAATACACAATTTCCATTGCTCTTCCGCCAAGAACATAGCTTGGACGAGCAAGGACGGGGTAACCAATTTTGTCTGCAACCTTAATTACTTCCTCAAGAGTTTTCCCAGTTCCATATTTTGGGCAAAGAATCTTCAATTCTTTAAGAATTTTTCCAAATTTTTCTCTATCTTCTGCCAAGTCAATATTCTTAGGAGAGGTTCCTATTATAGGCGCACCGGCCTTAAGCAACCTATCTGCTATCTTTAGTGGGGTTTGTCCACCAAATTGGACTAAAACGCCGTCAGGCTTTTCAAATTCAATAATATTTAATACATCCTCATATGTTACAGGTTCAAAATATAGTCTATCAACTAAGTCAAAATCAGTACTAACCGTTTCGGGATTACAATTGATCATTATTGTTTTTACATTTTGATCTCTAAGCCCATATACAGCTTGCACACAACAATAATCAAACTCAATTCCTTGACCTATTCTGTTAGGACCTCCACCTAAGATTACAACTTTTTTCCCTGCAAGGGGTTTTATTTCATTTTCATGATCATAAGAGGAATAGCAATAAGGTGTCTTTGCTACAAATTCTGCTGCGCAAGTATCTACGACTTTGAAAGAGGGCCTTATCAATTCCTTCTCTCTTTCTAATCTGATTTTATTTTCAGATGTATTGAAGAGTCTACTAATCTGAACGTCAGAAAAACCATTTACTTTTAAAGCTCTTAAAGAGTCTTTTTTTGAGATTTCAGTTAAGCTCTTTATTTGATCTAAAAACCATGGATCAATTTTTGTAAGATGATGGATATCTTCAACTGATTCGCCACTTAAGAATGCTTCTCGAACTTTTAATAACCTAAAACTAGTAGCAAACCTTAATGTGGACATATTAAGTGATTTAGACCTTATCAAGTCAGGATCTTCTTGTAAACGATTTTTAGCTTCTAATCCATCAAGCCCAACTTCTAAAGATCTAAATGCTTTTTGTATAGACTCTTTAAATGTTCTTCCAATTGCCATAACTTCACCAACGCTCTGCATTTGAACTCCCAAATGACCTGATGCAGATGGAAATTTTTCAAAATCAAATCTTGGTATTTTTGTAACTACATAATCTAAAGAGGGTTCAAATGCGGCTAAAGTTTTTCCTGTAATTTCATTTTTCAATTCATCTAATCTATAACCAACAGCTAGCTTAGCGGCAACCTTGGCAATAGGGAACCCTGTCGCTTTAGAAGCAAGGGCTGATGATCTACTCACCCTTGGATTCATTTCAATGATTATACATCTCCCATCTTCAGGATTAACAGCAAACTGGACATTTGAACCACCAGTTTCAACGCCGATTGTTCTCAAACATAAAATTGACCAGTTTCTCATTTTCTGTAATTCTTTATCAGAAAGTGTCATAGAAGGCGCAACAGTAATAGAATCACCCGTATGAATACCCATGGGATCAATATTCTCAATTGAACAAATTATTATAGTATTATCTGAGCTATCACGAATTACCTCAAGCTCAAATTCTTTCCAGCCAAGCAAAGACTCTTCAATTAAAACTTCTTTAATGGGGCTAGCATTTAACCCTTTTTCTACCAGTTCTTGAAACTCTTCATTATTGTATGCGACTGCGCCTCCAGTGCCGCCTAAGGTAAAAGAAGGTCTAATAATCATTGGGAATTTAATATCTGTTAATAAAAGCTCGGCCTCCTCCCATGAATGAACAAAACCTCCTTGAGCAGTATCAATCCCCACATTATCCATTTCTTTTTTAAACCGCTCTCGATCTTCAGCTTTTTCAATTGCTTCTATCTGAGCACCAATTAATTTGACATTATATTTTTTTAATATACCTCTTTTATCTAGCTCAATAGCTAGATTTAATGCTGTTTGGCCTCCAACGGTTGGAAGTATTGAATCAGGTTTTTCTTTTACTATTATTGCTTCAAGAAAATCTACAGTCAAGGGCTCTATGTAGGTAGCATCAGCTAATTCTGGATCTGTCATAATAGTTGCGGGATTTGAGTTTATAAGCACAACTCGATATCCTTCTTCTTTTAGTGCTCTAGCCGCTTGTGTTCCAGAATAATCAAATTCACATGCCTGGCCTATTACTATTGGACCTGCACCTATAATTAAAATAGTTTTTATATCTTTTCTCTTAGGCATTTTTCATTAATTCTGTGAAATTTTGAAAAAGATATCGACTATCATGTGGCCCTGGACTTGACTCAGGATGATATTGTACAGAGAAAGCTTTTAAACTTTGTGATTCTAAACCTGCAGAGGTACCATCATTTAAATTTATATGGGTTGTCTTCACATTATCAGGTAAACTATCTAAGGAAACGGAAAAACCATGATTCTGGCTCGTAATTTCAACCATACCTGTTATTAAGTTTTTGACAGGATGGTTTATGCCCCTATGTCCAAACTTTAGTTTATAAGTTTTAGCTCCTAAAGCTAATGCTAAAATTTGATGCCCGAGGCAAATTCCAAATATTGGATATTTACCTAAAATTTTTTTTACTAAATCGATAGCATAAGAAACCGCTGATGGATCTCCCGGTCCGTTTGATAAAAAGACACCATCTGGAGAATAATTTAATATTTCTTCATATGAAGTATTTGCTGGAAAAACTTCGATATTGCAATCATTCTCACTTAATAGACGAAGTATATTAGTTTTTATACCAAAATCAATTGCTGCAACTCTAAAAGTTTTTTTATCATTATTTTCATAAGTAAATCGATTGTTGCACGTCACTTTTTTTGCTAGGTCTTGACCAGACATACTTGGGCTTTCAGACAGCTTTTCTTTTAGCGAATTGATATCCATATCCTTCGAAGAGATAATTCCATTCATTGACCCATTATCTCTTATATGCCTTGTTAAGGACCTAGTGTCAACCCCTTGAATTCCAACAATGTTATTATTTTTTAAATAATTACCAATTGAACCTTTTGACCTCCAATTTGATGGAGAAATCGTTTCTTCTTTTATTATAAATCCTGCAACCTGAATTCTGTCTGATTCAATATCTTCATCATTAATTCCATAGTTACCAATATGTGGAGCTGTCATGGTTACTATTTGTTGAGAGTATGATGGGTCGGTTAAAATTTCTTGATAACCCGTCATCCCTGTATTAAAACAAACTTCGCCAACAACCTCACCGATTAAACCAAAAGAAAAACCTTTAAAAACTCTTCCATCTTCTAAAAGTAATAAAGCTTTCTTCATAAAATTATTTTATTATTATCAAAGTTTATGCGAAATTTGTAAGAGTCTTTTTATAGGGGACGAAAAAAAGTTTATGACATCAAATTTCAAAATTAGATTTGAGAAGACTTTAAATGAGCGTAGATAAAAATTTGCAAATATATATTTATTTTAAAAGAACTAACACTTTACAATTAGTTAATAAACCAAACTTTTTTTCTGCATCTCTGATTTTATCAGCATCAAAATTCGAAACTGTTAAATTGACAGTATCATCACTTGAAACAGCCTCAATAAAAATTGGATTACTCCCCACTCGCCTCGCAACATTACCATCTTCAATTGAGTGAGCATATCCTATCGGCCCTCTATTTACCGACCGAGATCTTGTGTAATGTCTTGGCCCGTACACCAACTTATCCGCTTCATTAAATACTTTTGGTACCATTGCTGGAACATGATAAATATTTCTTGCATCAATAACAATTCCAGATATTCTTTCAGATTTAGGGACTGAGTTTTTAGTCATCAAAAATGTCGTCTCAGAAATATTTTCATTTAAATATCCACTTGCATCTATTAAAATTTCAGCGAGCCCTGACATTTTCACAGCAAGAGCAATCACAACTTCTTTTTTTTCTAAATATTCAATTTCCCCTTGTTGATATGCACTTTCAACCAGAGACCTAATTCTATTTTCTGTTAAATAATCAACCCGCATCAATTCTCCAACAGTACGACTATCGAAGTTGACAAGTTTTACAAGGTCTAGTAAGTTTTCCCTCGCTAAGGCTCTGGCCTCCCCTTTTGAAATCTTTAAATTTTTCTCGATGATTTCCAGGCCTCCGCTTTTAGATCTGCGTTCTAAAATCGAGGAGGTTCCCCTAGCTAGAATTATTCTATTTTTATAATCGATAAAACCATATTCTGTTGTTAACAGAGACGATTTAGGAGATTCAACACCAAAAATGAGTGTGAAAAAAATTTGATAACTTATTAGATGCTTAAGCATATAACCTCTTTATAGTATCCTATGTCTATTTCTAAAGGTAAGTTAGTAAAACTGAATTAAAGAACTAAATTAAAGTTTTCTTTAAAAGATAATCATTTTCATTAAAAAAGGGTAAAATCCATTAATTAAAAATAGTATTTTTAAAGTATTCAATAATAATTTAATAGTCTCATATTATGATCATTAAAAAAATCTTTTTAATAATATTTCTTAGTTCGGTGTCTTTTAGTAATGAAAGGTTTAATGATGCTCAAATTATAGTAATGTTGAAAGAATATTTTAAAGGAACCCCTAATGCTCCAGCCTTACTGGGTCACAGGTTTTATCAAAATCGAAATAATAGGGTTATTCAACTAGAAATAGATACAAATTTGGAAGAAATTAATGAATCATTACTATTCAGCTTCAAAGCAATGAGCTTAATAACAAATGTAGCAAATAAGAGATTTAGCCAAGGAATTCTGGTACTGCATACTGGAACAAACAACCAACCTGTTATTGCAGAAACAGATATTAAATGTGCTCAACAATTTTTTATTTATGAAGATATGGGCGAAAAAAAGTGGCGTAAAAATTGTTTGTCTATGAAACATAACTAATTATGAAAATTATTTTAAAATCTGCTCTTTTTGTACCTTTAATAATTTGTGCTCAGATTGAGAATCAAGTAAGAGATGACAATCCCGGTTTATTCAAGAATCAAAGAGTTTTTCATATTCCACCAAAACCATTATTTGAAGATAGAATACATAAATTAAATTTCATTACAGACATACCAACAGATTCAATAATTACATCTAGCTTATTTTTTAAAACAAATCTAATGGATTATTATCAAGAAATACAGATTTTAGAAAAATCTGGGTTATTTAGCTTTGTTTATAATCCAAAAAAATATCCGGGAAAACGTCTACAGTATTACTTTATAATTAAAACAATTGAAAATTTATTTGGAGTCCCAATTAATGATAAAGGAGAATTACAACCGGTTGATAAACTTCTTATAAATCCAAAAGAGTACTTTAACCAACAGCGCAGATTAAATGAATGAAGCCCTTTGATCGTATAAAAGAATTAAGGGGAATAATCTCTGAACATAATTTCAAATATTATATTTTAGATGATCCTATAATTTCAGATTCAGAATACGACTTACTCTTTAGAGAACTTGAAAAACTCGAAAATATTAATAAAAGTTTCATAAGTTCTGATTCACCAACTCAGAGAGTTGGCTCAAAACCAAGTTCTAAATTTGAAGTTGTACAGCATAGACTTCCAATGCTCTCTTTAGCAAATGCCATGGATGATGAGGAACTAACTCAATTTAATGAGCGAATAAAAAAAAGGTTAAATATAAATAACTCTGAATATATTGCCGAACCAAAACTTGATGGGCTTGGGGTTGAATTAATCTATGAAAAAGGATTGTTCGTAAAAGGTTCTACTAGAGGAGATGGTCTTAATGGTGAAGACGTAACTCTCAACTTAAGAACGATAAAGTCTCTTCCTCTTAAACTCCGTAATTCTGAAAAAAGTATTCCAGATCTTTTAGAGGTTCGTGGTGAAGTTTTTATACGTAAATATGACTTTAATAGCATGAATAAGTCTCAATTAAAGAATAATAAACCCGTTTTTGTTAATCCTCGAAATGCAGCAGCTGGTAGTTTGCGTCAACTAGACCCATCGATTACAGCTATGAGACCTCTCTCAATCTATTTGTATGAGGCCGGTGTAATTGAAGGAGTAACTTTTAATAACCATCTCACTTTTTTGATGGCATTAAAACTTTGGGGTTTACCGACAAATCCTTTAATTAAGAAAGTAAAGGGAGCCAAGGGGATAGTAGGATACCATAAAAATTTAGAGAAAAACAGAAATGCGATCCCATATGAGATTGATGGTTCTGTCTTAAAAGTAAATGACTATAAACTTAGAAATGAGCTAGGTACAAGGAGTAGGTCACCACGATGGGCAATAGCTGGAAAATTTAAAGCTCAACAAGCAACAACAATAGTGAGAAATATCAATATTCAAGTTGGTCGCACAGGCGCTCTAACTCCTGTGGCGAGTTTAGAACCTGTGTTTATCGCTGGTGTTACTGTTTCTAATGCAACTTTACATAATCAAGATGAAATAGATAGAAAAGATATTAGAATAGGAGATACTGTCATAGTTGAACGAGCTGGTGATGTTATTCCAAAAATTATTAAATCAATCTCTGAAAAGAGAACAAAAAATTCAGTGCCATTTAAAATTCCAAAGGTTTGCCCCGATTGTAATTCACAAGCCTATCTTAACAAAGATGAAGCTGTTTGGAGATGTCCTAATACTTCTTGCATCAGCCAAATAAAAGGACGGATACAGCATTTTTGCTCTAGAAAGGCGATGGATATCGATGGACTTGGTGAAAAAATAATTGACCAACTAGTAGAACAAAACTTAATTGACTCCATCTCCGGAATTTATTCTCTGGTTAAAGAGGATTTACTGAAGCTAGAAAGATTTGGTGAGAAATCAGTAAAAAACATGCTAGGATCTATTGAGAAATCAAAAAAAACTACTTTTTCTAAATTTATATTTGCATTAGGAATACGAAACGTTGGCGAACACATTTCTAAGCTACTAGAAAAATATTTTCAAGGGAACCTAGAAAAATTTATGAATTGTTCAAAAGAAGAAATCGAATCAATCGACGGAGTTGGGATTATAGTTTCAAATAATATTGAGAGATTTTGGCATGAAAAAACTAATATTAGAATTGTCAGAGAATGTATTAACTCTGGAATAAAATTAAATTATCAAGGTAACGAAGAGGGCCATCACCTAAATGGAAAAACTTTTGTTTTTACAGGGACATTAGATAAACTGAACAGATCTACTGCAACGAGAACTGTAGAATCCTGGGGCGCAAAAGCTTCCGGATCTGTAAGTAAAAAAACTGATTATTTGATTGCTGGACCTGGGGCAGGTTCAAAATTGGAAAAAGCAAAAAAATTAAATATAAAAATTCTTACCGAACCAGAATTTTTAAAAATGGCAGGTAATATTGAAAATTAAGCTTTTAATACTTTTTCTCTTAACTATAAATAGATTGATCTCCTCAGATATTTCTATTCAGAAAATTGCAAATGTGCCATCAAAATCTTTATATGTCACTCAACCAAGGAATGAAAAAGACTTATTATTTGTTTTGAATCAAAAAGGAAAAATTTTTATCGTCAAAAATAATAAAACTTTAAAAAAACCCTTTTTGGATATATCAGATAGAGTGCATGGATCCTTGACTCCAGGCAGCGAAGAGGGGTTACTTGGGCTAGCATTTCATCCAAAATATCAAGAAAATGGACATTTCTATGTTAATTATGTAAATAAAAATAATTCTTCAATTGTTTCTCAGTTTTCAGTAAGTATTGACCCTATGACTGCAGATCCAGCTTCTGAAAAAATAATATTAAAAGTTGATCAGCCTTTTGGAAATCATAATGGTGGCCATTTAGCATTCGGCCCCAAAGATAATATGCTTTACATCGGCTTCGGTGATGGAGGTAGTTCTGGAGATCCACTTAATAACTCTCAAGATTTAAATACTTTTTTAGGATCTATCCTAAGAATTGATGTTGATAATGGAAGTCCTTACCAAATTCCACCTGATAACCCTTTTTTTGGGGAAAAAGGTAAAAAAGGGGAAATATTTTGTTACGGCCTTCGTAACCCGTGGAGATTTTCTTTTGACAGAGAGACCAATGATTTGCTAATTGGCGACGTAGGACAAAATAAATGGGAAGAGGTAAATTGGAATACGTGGAATGAAGCAAATGGTGCAAATTATGGCTGGAAAATAATGGAAGCGGATCACTGTTTTAATCCAGAAGATTTTTGTGATACATCCGGACTTTCTATGCCAATACATACATATCCAAATAATGCTGCTTATATGAGGATTTTAATGGGAATGGACGAATCTGAAGCAACTGGATGCTCCGTAACCGGAGGGTATGTTTACCGCGGAAGTAAAAAGTCCTCTTTCTGGGGAACGTATATTTTTGGAGACTACTGCACGGGTCGGATATGGGCTTTTAACTATGATAATGGGAAGGTTTCTAATTTTCAAAATATTAGAAAAAAATTAAAAAAAAATAGTGAAGATTTACCTTTATTTATCTCCTCTTTTGGTGAAGACAGTTCTGGCGAACTCTATGTAGTAGATTACCTGGGATCTATCTATAAATTTATTATGCGTGATCAAAAAGATTTTTAAAATAATTCGAATAAAAAAAGGTTTAAAAGGTTTTATATTATTGTTTGTTCAGTATCATAAAACTCTTCAGAGAAATCCCTAAAATAGAAAATAAAACTTTAAATAAATTATGAGTGATTTAGCAATAGAAATACGAGGACTAACCAAATCTTACAAAGATGTAAATGCGTTAAAAGGTGTTGATGTTTTAATAAAAAAAGGGGAGTTTTTTGGGTTACTTGGTCCGAATGGTGCTGGAAAGACAACTACAATTAATATTCTAACTGGTCTAGTCTTTCGAGATCAAGGTATAACTAATGTTTTTGGAAAAGATACGGTTAAAGACTTCAGGTTTACTCGTTCTAAAATTGGAATTGCAGCACAAGAATTTTCAGTAGATTGGTTTTTTTCTGTCGAGCAACTATTATTTTTTCATGCAGGGTATTACGGTATCAGAAAAAAAGATGCTCACCCAAGAATCGAATCTCTTTTGTATCGCCTTGGGCTTTCTAAAAAAAGGAATTCTAAATTGAGACAACTATCCGGAGGAATGAAAAGACGTTTCCAAATTGCAAAAGCATTGGTGCATGATCCTGATATTATAATCTTAGATGAACCTACAGCAGGAGTTGATGTTGAACTGAGAAGGGATCTCTGGGAATATTTAAAAGAGTTACACTCCAGCGGAAAGACCATATTATTAACCACTCATTATATTGAAGAGGCGGAACTTCTTTGTGAGAATGTAGCAATTATTGATCAAGGAAAAATTTTAAAAGAAGGATCTCCTAAAAATCTCACTAAAAAATTTGGTTCTGCAGGTATATCTGTAGAAGTCTTAAAAATCAATAAAGAAATAGAGACTACATTGAAAAATTATAAATATTCAATTGAAGGAAACACAATAAATTTTTCTGTAAAAGATCCAGACATCTTATTACCTGAAATTATTCAGGTTCTAACAAATTCAGGTATAAAAATTCGGAAAATTGAATCCACAAAATCATCTCTTGAAGATGTTTTTTTAGATTTAACAGGCAAAAGGTTGAATGGATGAATTGGATTGGATTAAAAACGTTAATATTCCGAGAAGTCGGCCGATTTTTTTCTGTTTATAGACAAACGGTTTTACCAGGTTTAATAACCTCAGGTCTATATATTGCTATTTTTGGATTTACTTTAGAACAGCGTATTTCAGAAATACAAGGAGTTTCATATACCCTTTTTATCTTACCTGGGTTAATTATGATGAATACTCTTACAAATGCAACATCGAATACATCTTCCTCTATTTTACAAATGAAGCTCTTACAACAATTACCAGATTTACTTACAGCTCCCTTATCAGGGATAGAAATTGCATTAGCCTATATAATAGGAGGAGCGGTCAGAGGTCTAGTAAATGGTTTACTAGTTTTACTTCTTGGCGTAGTATTTGTTGGAATGCCTGTTTATGATCCTATTGGCACAATTTTGTTTATCTTTCTAGTTTCATGGGCTTTTTCAAGTATGGGTTTACTACTTGGTCAAGTTGCTGAAAGCTGGGACCAGTTAGCAATGATGCAAAACTTTTTTTTAACACCATTAAGTTTTTTAGGCGGTATTTTTTACTCAATTAATATGCTTCCTGAATGGGCTCAAGCGTTGAGTTATATAAACCCTATTTATTACATGATTAACGGTATACGATATACAATATTAGGCATCAGTGATTCCTCTGTTTTTGTTAGTTTTATTATGGCTATTTTTCTAACAATTATTTTTACTGTTTCTGCAATTGCTCTAATGCAGAGCGGAAAGAAGATAAAATATTGAAAAATATGATAGCCAATATGACCTCTGAGATAAGCCCTTCATTTGATGATTCTGATTATTTAAATAGTCAAATTAGTACTTCATATTTAAAAAGAAAAAAATTCAAAGCTACAACTTCTGTTGGCTACAATACCTCAAAAGCAATTAACATAAAAATATAATGATTAGAAATATTCCTCTATTTTTAGTTTTTATCAGTATTATCTTCCCGATAAAGGGCCAAATTGATACTAGCTTGACTTTAGAAAAAAAAAAACTAGTCATTCTCCCCTCCCAAAATAAAAAAACTGATGATATAGCTGATAAACTTTTATCTATTATATCTTCACAGGCATCATCTATTGGGAGATTTGAAATAATAGATAGAAATATTGTGGATGATATTCTCAGAGAGCAAAAATTTCAATTATCTGGATCTGTTTTAGATAAAGATATTATTGCTATAGGTGAATTAGCAGCAGCAGAAGAAGCTTTAATATTAGAAATTATACATTTTGGTCAAAAGGGTGTTCCTCTTGAAAAGAAAAATAGAGAGGATAAGTCAGAAGAAGATCATGACGAAACATTATTTTCATGGTTTGTAAAAACAACTGTTAAAGCTGCAATAGAAGAAAAGAAAACTGTTGATACATTGAGCATTGGACTTCAATTAAGAAATAACATACAAACTATAATTGAGGCAAATATTAAGTTTATAAATATCGAAAGCGGAACATTATTAAAATCAATACCCATTTCAGCTTCATACACTGGTGGAAATAAAGATGCTTCTCTCCTTAAAGTATTAAACAACTTAACCAGCCAAGTCAGATGGAAGCTTAAAGATATCTATATGATTAATAGCGAGATCATTGAGATAGAGAAACGAAATGTGACAATATTTTCTGGAGAAAACTTAGGATTAAAAAAAGGTGACATCTTTGAAATAAGCTCCTCAGACCAGTTGAAAAACTATAAAGGAAAGGATATCACAATACCCGGAAAAGCCAAAGGTCTTATGAGAATAGTCAATGTTGGTCCAGATGCAAGTATTGGAAAGATTATTAGAAAATGGAAGAATATTAATCCTGGAGATAAGGCTTATGAGTTAAAAAAAGCGCCGAAGGTAACATCTCTTAACTTTGCTTTATCAAGAGAAACTAAATATGAACTATCTGGAAAATTTATATTTAACACTTTTAGTGATCTATCGCCAAGTATAAATGGATACCTTGGCTTTATAAAAGATTCTAGAAACGAAATGAACGGATATTTAGGATTCGGTACAAATCTCGAATATAGACTGCTCTCAATATTTGGAACAACATATTCAACATCTCTTGAATTACCAGCTCTATTTTCTTTTAGAAATGATGATAAAGGTCATAATGTTGCTTCTTTTTTATCAGCTCCAACAATTAACTTTAATATAGCTATTCAAATTTCACCATATCGTGATTTAGTTTTATCAACAAAGTATACTTTTACACAAATACATGGGCCTTGGCAGTGGCAAAAAAGCACTGGAGAACTCAACAAGGAAGGGAATAATATTACTGAAACAGAGCCAGCCGTTTGGGAAAGAGCAGAACCAAAATTCAGTCTACCCGGTCTTTACCTTTCAATTGGAATACGAAGAATCAGTTTTTAATTAGTTAGAATGGATTTATCAGAGTTAATTGGAAATACGGATTTGGAGTAACATTATTTCTATAATCTTCTACTGACTGAGCCCATCCATAACTAAACGTTAAAACAGGTAACGTTGTAAGAAGTATCGAAAATCTAAGCTCCGCACCTGCTTGGATAATAAGTTTTTGACGTTTATCACCTAGAGTCCATGCATCTGCAAAATCTGAAATTAGTGCAACCGTTGGCCTTCCAAAATTGATAAATTTTAAAACCTCAACAACATTTAAGGGGAGCACTGGAGCTCTTAATTCTACTGAACCCATATAAGCATTTTTACCCTTTCTTGGTTTTCCATTATAACCTCTCGGAGACATATATTCACGACCAGGAGTCTGGGAGCCCATCAAATAAAAATTCGAGATATTAAATATCCCTAATTCCTCTTGATTCGGGAAATCATTTCCATGTATTGATTCAAAGCGATGACGCGTATATAGAGAAAACGGTCCTAACTTTTTATTTATATAAAGATCTAAATCAATTTTCATATAATCAAAATTTCCATATTTAAGAGTTCTTTTTATTTTTGTATTAACTCCATACCCTTGATCTGGATTATAAAAATTTTTAGTGTGACTTCTTTTATTTACAAAAAGATAACCTAAATTTAAACTACTTTCTTTTCCAGCTTGTGGATCATCAAAATTTTTATTTGATGGCCCTTCAGAAACAATCTGAACCCTTCTGTTTACAATTTGGAGAGAATAATTTATTATATGGTTTGCAGATAGAGATCGTCCAAAATTATATGGAATCTTTCCCCATAATGTAACCCCATTAAAAAATTCTAATAGTGATTCGTTTTTATTATATAACTGAAAATTGAAATTTGCATTATCATAATAATCAAAGCCCCAAAAGCCCTTATATAGGAAACCTGTACTATTTTGGTATTGAAAAAATATGCTCGTATTTTTTTTATAATCACTCAGCAATACAGTTGAGAATGTGTGCCGTCCAAGAGCATCTGTGTATAAACTATTATAAAAAAGACTCCCAAAGTCAGGAACAATTAAAGTACCTACATGTTTCATATTCTTATGAAAAGAGTAACTTGAATTTTCTAAGATTTTAGCCGGATTATCATAGACTATTTTTTTTATCTGTTTGTCCGGTTTTTTTTGTACCCACGAAGAAAAAACAGGGTTCAATATCGTTTTGTTTTTTTTAGCTATTCTTCCTGGTTTTATAGAAACAATTTTTGAATTATGAACAGTATTGATAGTTCTTGCTAATATTGTATTGCTTCTTTTATCCCATTGTGTCGCAAGAACAATATCTCCAATATCTGTATTTTGAATAATTTTTTTTGTATCAATATTATATGTGAAAAGGTTTGGTGTTAAATCATACAGACCGGTGAAAGATAGGCTTTTACCATTATTGACCCAAATCGGATTATAATCAGGCTCTATTGAATTTGTGATTTGACTTATTTCTTTTGATGCTAAATCAAAAATAAATATGTCCATCCATCCTCGTGAATTTGAATATGAAAAAGAAATGCGCTTCCCGTCTGGGCTCCATGCAGGTGTAATAATTTGAACATCGCCTTCAAAATTAGTTATTTGCTTTTTGTTTGTTCCATCAATTTTCATTGTGAATAATTGCGTAGTTGAATTTGAATGTGCGATAAATAAGATACTCTTACCATCAGGCGAAAACTTCGGATAATTAGCTCTCATAGAATTGGTTAAAAAAACCATTTTTTTTCTTTTTAAATCATATTTGCATATGTCAAGAAGTAGGCTTTGATTCTCTCCATAATGATACTTTGGATAAATAATTAAATTATCATCTGGCGATATATCTAAATTTGGAATTAATTCGCCAAAAATTCCGTTGTCTATCTCTTTTAAGTTCCATATTGATTCTGGCTTTTTTATTTTTTTCTTGTTCGATTTTTTTTTACTTTTTTTTAGTTTCTTCTTATAAATTTTGTTCTCTTTTAATGTATCTCTTGTGGCTAAAATTATAGATTTCCTCCTCTGACCTTTAGACACTTTACCAATTACAACTAAACGTAATGAGTCTGAAAAATAATCAAAAAATTCAATGCCATTTCCTGGAAGTTTTGTTTCAATTCCAATATCTGATATTGACTCTTTTTGAACACGGTTCCCATAATAGTATGTATTCATGTGAACTCGCCAATCTTCATTAAATTGCTTTAAGTTTATACCCACAAACTTTTTGAAAGAATCTTCAAAGTTTAATAAACCTAATTTATTTCGGTAGTTTAAAATTTTAGTAATTGTGGTATCACCATATTTGTCTGCCAAGTATAAACTTTTTGAAAAACCATCATTGTGAGGATCTTTTATTTTATGAATTGTATTTTTTAAGACATGGCTCTTATGTGATATATCAAATCTAAATGGTCTCCATTTTTCAGTATAATACTCAGCTAAACCTTCTGCCACCCATGCGGGTGTGCCAGAATACAAAATATCCATAGGCCGAGGAACCCACCAGGGTCCTTTTATTGTGTTAAAATACACTAAATGTTGTAGTTCATGTGCTAATACCGTCCTTAGCCATTTTTCATCGCCGCTCCATAGCGCAGCATCATTTTGATCAACCCAAATGATTGTATAATTTGCAGGTAAGGCAAATCCATTTAAAATTTCATCTTCTTCAGTAAAAGCGATTGAAAGACGTGGGAGTTCATCAATACCCATTTGCTCCATTAAAACAGGTCTTATTTGTTCAGCTATTGTCGCTCCTTGATGGGCAATTTTTTCTATTTTCTCGTAATAATGAATATCAAAATTTTCAGTTTTAAGCGTTTTCCATTTTATTTCACCATGTGTTCTTTGATTCATCATCCAAGCGCCCGTAGCACTTATTATTGTAAAGCTTAATAAAGTATTTATTATAATAATTTTAATGGGCTTCATAACCTGCTCAGATTTAATCTTTTTAAATCTATTTTTAATTGTTCAAATGTTGTGAATAAGAACGAGTTGATTCCAAATTTTTTTGCGGCAATTATATTTTCTGATAAATCATCAATAAAAAGTGCTTCATGATTTCCAACGCCGGCCATTTCTATTGCTATTTGATATATATCATAGCTTGGTTTTCTTTTTCCAACTTCGAATGAATAGACCGCTCCATCTATTAATGATGGAAATTCATATTGGTTTTCAATTTCATCCTGAATATGCTTAGGGTTAGTGTTTGACAACAACCATATCGAATAATTAGGTTTTAATAATTTTACTAACTCGACCGTTTTCTTTTCTTTACCAAGTAAAAGATTCCAAGCTTTCCAAAAATCTTTTTCCGTTAAATTAGATAATTCAGGTAATGATTTTTTATATTTAGAAAACCATTCATAATTAGAAATTTTACCTTTTTCATATTCATTATGAATATTTTCTGGGAATGACTCTTTTAGAATTTGAATTTTAACACCTGTAGATCTGCTAATATATTCAAAAGTTCTATCAGGATGAATATTTATCAATACACCCCCTATATCAAAAAAAATTGCTTTAATCATGGTGATACTTTTTATTTTAAATAATAATTATATTTTTTATTTTTCCGTGGAACTCACATCCAAATTTACCCATTATCCTACAATCAAAAACCCCCTTTAAATCTATTATAT
>Ga0213863_10000754_pt1 | contig 24073 bp, 6 predicted proteins | sample PICome_8_FD_160128 | JGI IMG/M metagenome (GOLD analysis project Ga0213863, IMG submission 160128) | Coastal seawater microbial communities near Pivers Island, North Carolina, United States - PICO497 | ecosystem: Environmental > Aquatic > Marine > Coastal | place: USA: North Carolina | collected... | reverse complement strand
AAGAAACTTTATAGCAGGTAAAATGAATAAATCCGTTGACGAGAGACTCGTTCCTAACGGACAATATATTGATGCAGTAAATGTTAGATTAGGATCATCTGAGTCAACAGAAGTTGGTGCAGTTGAAAATTCTAAAGGTAATACTTTAATTGCAGCATTATCTTATGAAGGGGAAAGCCTAAGTGGAAACGCTAAGTGCATTGGAGCATATGATGATGGAGCAAATGAAACTATTTATTGGTGGGTTCATGACCCTACGTTTTTAGGGAACAGTCCTACAGGAAAAATAGATTTAATTATTTCTTTTAATACAGTAACCAACGATACAATATACCATGTTATTAGTGTTTCTAAAGGTGGAATTAATCCTACAGAGACTGTTTTAAACCTAAATGAAAAATATCTTATTACAGGGATTGATTTAATTGATGGCTTATTATTTTGGACAGATAATTATAATGCACCAAGATTTATAAACACAAATCGTAGTTACCCAATTCCCAGTGGTTCTCCAAGAGTAGATGGAAATGGTAATGCAGCCTTGCTTGAAGAGTCGTTTCTAGTCATTAAAAAGCCACCTCATAGTGCACCAACAATAGAACTAAACTCAACAACTGGTGGAGATGAAAATTATTTAGATGAAAGATTTATTTCATTTGCTTATAGATACGAATATCAAGACGATGAATATTCAGCAACATCTCAGTTTTCAGACGCAGCTTTTAATACAAGTCCTTTTAATTTTAGTTCAGAGTCTTATTTAAATGAAGGTGTAGTAAATAGGTTTAATACTGCTATTATTACATATAATTCAGGAGGACCTTTAGTTACTGCTATAGATCTGTTGTTTAAAGATAGCGATGGTACTATAATTAAGGTTATAGAAAAAATTAAAAAATCTGATTTAGGATTAGCAGACAACACTGATTATACTTTTACGTTTAGGAATAGTAAAATATTTACAATACTTCCAGAGTCTGAGTTGTTAAGATTATATGACAATGTTCCTTTGTTTGCAAAATCTCAAACTTTAATGGGTAATAGGTTGATGTATGGAAACTACATTGAAAACTATAACTTAGTTGATATTAATGACTCACCTGTAAGGTTTGAGTTTGAAACAGAACTAATTTCTGAACTTATAGGTTTAGAGTCAATTGAAGATTCTACAGATAACGCATCTTATACTTTTGGTGCAACCGTAAACATAGTAGATGGTGGTCTTGTTATAGACCTAGAAGACGTAGAGTTAGTAGCAGGTTCATTAATATCTATTGATGCTTCTTTTATTCATAGAGATTTTCAAGGTAACACTCCTACAGAAACAACTCCACAAACAAATATTGAGTGGAGTTATGTATTACCACAAGATTTTAACAGTGTATATGATTTAGCCACAAGTTTAGACTTTCAAGAAAAAGTAGGTGTTGGTACTTTAAAACCAGTATATGACTCAGACCCATTAATAGAAACCTCTTGTGAAGGACAAAGCTTAACAGATATAATAAACTGTAACATTCCTAATATATTGGATGCTTCACAACCAACAAGTTGGACAAAATTTGAAAGTGGAATATCTTCAGCTAATCAACCAGTAGGTATTGTTACTTCTGTAGGGTCAAACACTATTGGATTTGAATTAATAGCCATGCGTAGAGTAGACGATGTTGCTGCTCCAACTCAAAATGCTTACGAATACTATGGATGGAATTTTGCTGAAGTTACTTACCAAAAAATATCTGACACTAAAAGTCTTCATAGTAATAGAGATTATGAGATAGGTATAATTTACATGGATGAATATAATAGGGCATCTACTGCTTTAGTAAGTCCATTAAATTCTGAACATGTACCTTGTGGTTTTTCAGACCAAAAAAATTCTATTCGAGTAACTATACCTACACAACAAAGACCTCCATACTGGGCAACAAAATATAAGTTTGCAATAAAGCCTAGTGCTGAAGGATATGAAACAATCTATACAAATATATTTTTTCAAGACCCTTCTACGGCTGAAACTTATTTTTTATTAGAGGGTGAAAACCAAAGGAAAGTAGAGGTAGGGGATAGGTATATTGTAAAGCTTGATACCCAAGGATCATTACTTAGATGTGCTTATGCTACTGTTTTAGAAAAAGAAGCTAAAGAGTCTGAGTTTATACAACCACCTCCAACTGATGCTGAAGGTGAAGAGATTATTGTTCCTGCAGGTACTTACATGAAAATGAAAGCTCAAGATTTTTCTGTTGCGTTAGGTGATAATCCATTTATTTTGCCAGGGAGACAATCTGATACTGCAACGAATACCTCGTCAAATATTCCGTATTTAGAGTATCCGTTTGTTAATTACCAAGGTTTTGGTGAAAACGATGGTACAGGTAATTTTATAAATTATACAATTCCTGCAGGAAGTAGGATTAAATTAGATTTTGAGTTTGTCAGAAGAGGTCCTCAAAAGGGTAACAATAGATGTGAACGTAGAAAATATAGATTAAATGTTGCATTAACTTCGTCTCAAGATTATGACGATATTATAGATTGGTTTAATGGTGATAATGTACAGGCAATATTAAACACAGGACAACAGGAAGTTGGTGGTACTGGTTGTGATGTTGATAATGAATACATTAATAGCACTGCTACTTCTTTTGGTAGTGTATCTGCACCTTGGGGAATTACACCAAGTGTGTGCACAAACTATTACAGATGGTTTAAAGACCCTGGCTCAAATGAAATACAATTCATTGTCTCAGGAACTAAAACCTGTGGATCAATTAAAAAAAGAAGGTCTACAGTAAATATTACTTTTCAAATATTTAGAGCAGAGAGCACTATTGTATTTGAAACATTTCCAACAGATGCACAACCTGACGTATGGTATGAAGGTTCGGAAACTTTTGACATTGTAAAAGAAGGTTGTTTGTTTGATTTAAGTGTTTCTTCTTCAGAAACAAATCCAATAGCATTTGAGTATACGCTAAATGGGTTTCAAGAACAAATTATTTTAGAGCCAGGAGAATCAATGTCAAATATAAACGGTGATTGTAACTCTATGGCTACATCATCATCTACGCCACCTGATGACCCTGCAAACATAACAATTCTTACAACATCGGTTGAAAATGTTCATTTAGGAAACGTACAATCTCAAACATTAAATCAGTCTGCAATTATAAACACATCGTTCTTTAATTGTTTTGCATTTGGTAATGGTGTAGAAAGTTATAAGATAAGAGACTCTTTAGTTGGTAAGCCATTAGTTTTAGGTAATAGATTTACAACTACATCTGCAGAAGACTACAGACAAGCAGACAGGTTTGCAGACATTAGTTATAGTGGAATATACAACGATGAGAGTAATGTAAATAAGCTAAATGAATTTAATTTAGGATTACTAAACTTTAAAAAATTAGAAGAATCATTTGGTCCTATACAAAAATTATTTGCTAGAAGCACCGACATACTTACTCTTCAAGAAGATAAGATATCATACGTATTGGCAGGTAAAAATTTATTATCTGACTCAGCAGTTGGAGGAGCTATAACCTCTGTGCCTGAAGTTCTTGGAACTCAGATAGCAAGACTTGAAGAGTTTGGTATAAGTTTTAATCCAGAAAGTTTTGCAGTGTATGGATACGATAAATACTTTTCTGATCAAAAACGTGGCGTATTAATTCAATTAAAAGGTAGTGCTTACAGTAATGAGCAACTTACAGTTATATCTGAAGCAGGAATGCGTTCATGGTTTAGAGATAGATTTATTGCAGCTCCTAACACACAAAAACTTGGTGGATATGACCCTTACATGGATGAATATGTTTTTAGCACTAATGATGATTTATTGCCTATTGAAGACCCATGTATAGATTGTGGTGTTACAAAAGTATTTGTATATAGTCAGGTTTCTAGAGTTTTTTGTTTCAACTTAGGGCAGCTAGTAGGAGATGTAAATATTGATGTTACTGTTAGTAATTTATCAAATGGACCTTTTACACTAACTTCTATTTATGATGGCAATACGTCTTTGATTAATTTAAACACAGGTTTAAACACATTAACTTTTGATAAAGACAAGGTATTAACAGATACTGTTGAGTTAACTTTTTCAGGCACATTAAATGCTGATGTAGAATTTATTGTAAACTGTCCTATACCTGATACTATTGAGATAATACAAGTATGTGTGTCAGATAAAGTAGATGCAGGACAATCTATACATAATCAATACCGATGGATTGATGGAGTATTTGTTTCTCCATTACACCAAGAACAGGTGAAGTTAAAATCTTCTAACACATCACCACTGATATCTCAATACAGTTCAGTTTCAGGACCACAGGGAGCAGGGATTATTCCTGCAGATGGTGCAATTGTATCAATAATTTCAAAAAAGATACTACCAACTGATGACTTTGTTTTTGCAAATCCACCAATGAACTTTAAGTATTTAAGAAGCAGCACACTATATGTTGATACTCCTGCATCGATACAAGATTTAATCAATGCATCAACACAAGGTATTTTGGATGCTTCAGGAGCAACCTCAACCTACTTGTCGCAATTTATAATGCCTTCTGGTAATGATTTTGATAAGCTTTATTTAATATATGATTACAGAGAGCCTGTGTTAGCAGAGTTGTGTTATTCAACCCTAAGTGCTTTTGATGCGTGTTGTGGATGTGCTGATGCAGCTAAATTTATTGCAACACAGTGTAGACTAGATGGCGTTGTAAATACCGAAGTAATTCAAGGTCCTTATACCGTAGGTCAATTTGTACAATTAGCAGGACTACCTGATTGTTACTTTGAAATAACTGACTCGTCTACTGATGAGGTTACTGACACAGTTTCAGCTCTTACTTTAGGAACAGATTGTGATAATTTCTGTCAAGAATATAATTTAATTAGCACAAACCCAGGCACTACAGACATTGATTATGTTGATTGTGATTTCTTACCTCAAACCGTAAGTTTATTACAAGACACAAATCAAGCAATATGTGCAAGATCAATTGATCCTATTCCTGCAAATGTTACCATTACCTTGAGTAATTGTGAATGTAACATAGCAAATTTAGTTCAATTAGAAAGATGTGTTTTAGATTGGAGTGTGTTAAGTGGTAATACAGAATACGCAACAAATGCAGGCTATACAATAGGTGATTTAGTAAGTGTAAACACAGACTCATGTGTATACGAAGTAGTAGCATTTGTTTCAGGAAGCGTGACAACAAATGTAACATCTTTAAATCCTGTAGCAGACTGCAGTGATGTTTGTAATTATTATAATGTTACAGGAGCAGGTCCTGGACCACAAACTTTTACTTATAGAGACTGCGGTGGGATTAAAGACACTAATGTAGTAATAGGTGAACTAGAAACAATACAAGTATGTACGGCTCAGGCGATAGACCAGTCTGCTAATTTTAGCATAGTTTGGCAGTCATGCGATTGTCCAGTGCAAAATCATGTTATTGAAGACTGTGTCACAGGAGAAACTTTAGTGGGAAGTTATCCGACTCAATTGGCTTTAAACACAACTGTTAATGTTTCAGGCGTAGGATGTTTATGGAAAGTTACAGGTTATACTTTCGCAACACCAGACATAATTATCTCATCTATAAGTGGAGACAGTTGCGATAATGAATGTAATTTTATACAATTTGAAAACAACACAAGCGTAAATGGTTCAGTAACCGTAGTTAATTGTACAGGAACAACTGTTACACAACTTATGCTTCCATTCTCAGCCTATTCAAGTTGTATTAAATCAATCGTAAGCAGAGACCCTGAAATAACAATATATAGTCAAACGTGTAACTGTTAAATAAGTAATTATGAAATATATAAATAGTTGGAAATCAAACGCAAAAAAGTGGGATATAATTGATCTTAATTTAAGGTTAGGAAAAATAAGTTTTATTAAAATTCATATTGATATTTTAAAAAAGAAATTTATATTAACGTTATTAAATTTTACAGTAAAGAATTAATATGGCTACTTTAGGAAATTATTATTTGAATGGATCGAATTTATCAACTGCAACAAAAGTCTTTACTGATTTTAATCAAACAATTTGTGCACCTGATGGATGGTATTCTGATGGAGTAGTTTCAAGAAAATTAACAAATTGTAAATTAGAAGCTCCACAAACATGTGGTAATTGTGATGAAAATTTAGTTAGTCTACAGTTTAATAGCAACTCTGCCTCAGATTTATTCTGTATTGGTGGGTCAAGTGTTTCAGTTTATATGGCACTTGGAGAAGTTTTTAGCACAGGAACTGCAATATATCAAGACATGTTATTAAGTGTTCCTGCAGTTGATGGGTTTTACAGAGAGCCTTTTGATTCTGATTACAGGGAACAGGCTTTAAGTGTTTTAGGTGCATTAACAACAGGTCCAGTGTGTTCAGGAGATTTCTTTATTTCAGCGAATAGAACAACTTGTAATGTTTACTGTAACAATAATTATGATATAAATATAAGTGCAACTGCAGTAAGTGGTAATGATTATTTCACATTAACAATAGGTGACGTAGTTCAGGTTGGTGGCGTTGGGCTAAGTGATGGTTTTTATGCTTATGCAGAAACAAGTACAAATACAGGCACAGGAACGTTTAGAGTATTTGAAATATTAAGTGGACAAATAGTTGATATTTCACAGTGTATAGCAGGAACGTGTCAACCACAATAAAATAGAATATGGCAACAGAAAATTTATGTTACGGATGGTTACCAGTAGATTTCTACATGTTAGATATCATATATGAAAATAATACCACATATTATTATGGAGCTTTTAATACTTTCACAGATGGAGAAACTGATTATCCATATTCTGGATTAATAAAATTAAATGAAGATTTAAGTGTTGATACTGATTTTAATATTGGGACTGGGTTTAATCAAATTCTATATGTAGGAGAGAGTATCACAAAACAGGATGATGGTAAAATAATATGTACAGGATTTTTTACTTCCTTTGATGGAGTTTCTCAAAATAGAGTAACAAGATTAAACGCTGATGGTTCTATAGACTTGGCTTTTTCTCAAAATATTGGAACAGGATTTAATAATTTTACTCAAGGCTCTAAAGTAGACTCTAATGGGTCAATAGTTATTACAGGATTGTTTGATAATTTTAATGGCACACCATCTAGTCGTATTGCTAGATTGTTGTCTGATGGAACAATAGACCCTAGCTTTGTAATTGGTTCAGGGTTTTCAGGTGGAAGCAATACAGGTACTGATGTCTTAATAAACCCTGACAACTCAATGTTTTGTTTAGGGTATTGGAATACATTTAATGGAACACCTGTCTCTCCTGGAATAACTAAACTTACGTCTACAGGATCATTAGACCCTTCGTTTAACGGTGGCACTGGGTTTAATCCATACCTTGCCAGTAATCCTAATTACTTTATTAGATATTCAAATGAAACATCTTTTTATGTAACAGGTCATTTCACTTCCTATAATGGTATTTCAGCAAATTATATTATAAAATTAAATGAAGATGGTTCTATAGATACTTCTGCTAATTTTGGAACAGGCTTTAATGCTAATACTTATTTATCTACAATAATATGGGATAATAAAATATATATACAGGGAGATTTTACCTCTTATAACGGAGTAGATTCTTATCAAAATATTGTTTTAAACTTAGATGGGTCTGTGTTTTATTCTTTTGCAGAACCTGTTTCTACTGCTCCTTACGATTACTTTCAGCCATTAATTGTTGGCGATAAAATATACGTTACAAAGAATGGATGTTACGAGGAGCAATTTGACAGAACAGGTGGGGTTCAAGTTAATGAAACATCTATTTACACACTTACATATGACGATGGCGTTAAAGGTTTTCCATCTTTTTACACGTTTTTCCCTGATTGGATGATTGGTATGAACAATTATTTCTACACCTTTAAAGAGGGTAATCTGTATAGACATAATACCAATGAAAGAAGAAATAACTATTATGGAATAGACTACGCATCAATAATGACTTCTGTATTTAATGAAGAGCCTTTAGCAAATAAAATATTTAAAACACTAGCACTAGAGTCTGATGATTCTTGGAGTGCTACTGTAGATAGTGACCAACAGTTGGGTAATTTTATTCAAGCTGATGAGTTTGTTTTAAAAGAGGGTGGATACTTTGGATATCTTAGGGCATCAAGTTCAGAGCCTGCAAGTGTAACACAGTACCCTTTAAGGTCTGCCAATGGAATTGGTAACAACATTTTTGCTAACATAAGCAATCCTGCACAGGTCCTTGTTTATTTTAGTGTAAACCCACTTGTTAGTATAGGTACAATTATAAGTATAGGTGACTTGTTGTATACCAATGTTAGTGGTGTAATTACATTAATAGGTAAAGTAATTAATAAGGTTGAAGATATAGTTAACGGAGAAAATTATTTAATCGTTGACACCACTATTACTGATGGTGCAGGAAATCCTTTAGGTAGCATTCCACCAACAACACCAGTATATTATTTCTTTATAAAGAACGGTACTGCAGAGTCTCATGGTATATTAGGTCACTATGCAGTGTTTACCTTAACCAATAACAATACAGGTGCAGTTGAGTTGTTTGCAGTCGAATCGGAGGTGATGAAATCATTTCCTTAAAATTAGTATCTTTGAAGTAAATGAATAGTGAGTTATCAGTTAATTTTATAAAAAAATTAGAAGGATTACAAAATGTAATTATAGAAAGTAATGCAGAAGGGACATATGGAGATGGTAAAAATTTAGTTAACAATGAAGAGTTTCCAATAACAAACAACTTTACTGATGGATTATATATGCGTCAGATGAAAATGAAAGCAGGTACTATAGTAATAAGTGCCATACACCATACAAATCATTTTTGGTTCTTATTGTCTGGAAAAGTTGTAGTAGAAAATGAAAATGAAATTGTAGAACATATAGCTCCTTGTTGGTCATACTCTTTGAAGGGAACTAAAAGATTAATTAAATGTCTAGAGGATTGTGTTTGGATAAATGTAATAGCTAATCCATCTGACACTAAAGATATGAAAGCAATAGAAGATAATTTTTTTTCAATGACAATGGAAGAATATAATAAAAAAGAAAAATTATGGCAGGAATAGCTACGGCAATTGGTTTAGGATTATCGGCAATAGGAACAGGTATGTCATTTGCTCAGGCAGGTCAACAACGTAAGGCTCAGGAAAAAGCAGAACGTGAGGCAGCTAGGGCAATGGCAGCAGCTAGAAAAAAACTTGAGGTAAACTACTTGGATGCATTAGGCATACAGAAAGAACCTTACGAACTTGAACGTGAGGCTTTACTGGTTGCAGGAGCACAAGGTGTTGAGGCAGCAAGAGAGTCTGAACGTGGAGCAGCAGCAGGTGTTGGTAGAATACAACTAGCACAACAAAAAGGGCAGCAAGGCATTCGTACTGCAATGGGTAGAGAGATGACTGCATTAGATAGGGCAGCAGCAGCAGAGGAATCAAGGCTTCGTGATGTTGGTATTCAATTAGATTTAGGCGAGGTTGCAGGAGCACAGATGGCAGCATCAGATGCAGGACAAGCAGCAGCAGCAGCACAGACACAAGGATTTCAACAGTTAGCAGCTTTTGGAGCACAAGCAGCAGAGGCAGCACCATTGTTTTCAAAGAGTCCTGCAGCGAGAGCACAAGCAAAAGCACAGAGGCAGGCAGTAAGAACTGATAAAGCTAGTTATATGCAAGGTGCAGGAAAAGGAAAAGGTTTCTTAGGAATAGGGACAGGATATAGAAATGCTACTGCACCAACCATAACAGGTCTTAGTGATTCTAGTAATCCTACAAGTTTTTTACCATTTGATATTGAAACTACAAATGTAAATAGAAAAGACTTAGCATTAGCTAACCTTCAGAAAAAACAACTTTCATCTTTTGATGAGGGTATGATAAACAGAATAAACAAGGCAGGTTTTAGTACAGATGGAGAATTGATGGGTCAAGAATTTAGTATGCAAGATATTTCAATGATGACACCTGAAGAATTACAAACATACTTGAAAGGTATGACTCCTGGTCAAATAAATCTCATAAATCAAGGCATAGGATTATATTAAAAATTAAAATGTAAATGGCAACATATTATAAGTACGCAGAAAGGGATGCTAGTAATCAGGTAAACTGGGCAGAGATTACCTCTAATATGGTAAACTCTCTCAAAGAGGCTGAGGCTATTAGAGAGTCTAAGAGACAGGCTATTAATGATGCTACTACAGAATTAGGTGCAACCCTTTCAGAAGCTCCACAAGGAGACCACAGAGGCTTAAATGAGTTTGCTATGACATATGCAAACAACGCACAACAGATGCGTTTAATGCAAGACCAACTATTAAAATCAGGTCAGTTAAAATTAAAAGACTATAACATTGGTCGTGCTAATCTTACCCAAGGGACTACACAACTTTTTAATCTAGGAAAAAAATACCAAGCCATATACTCTGATAGAATGAAGAAGTTTCAAGATGGCACTACATCTCAACTAGATGCTGATATGTTAGCTAGACTTGAAGGATTTGCAAATTTTTCTAATCATGAGGCTTATATTAACCCTACAAATGGGCAAGTAAGTGTTGGTAAATTAGTAGAGAAAAATGTTGATGGAAAAAAGGTTGTTACTATGGATAAAACTCCTGGTAGTTTTACTACAGTTCAACAGTTAAATTTTTCTTTGTCTCAAGAAATACTAAAGTATCAATTAGATAATTTAGATGCTGAGGTTGCTAAATTTGCAGACACCTATTTAACAACAGATGGATTATACAAAACTATCGATGACGTTAGGCAGATGAAAGATTTTGACCTTATGGTAAATGATATGGTTCAGAGTCAAGTACAAATGCCAAATGATGTCGCTAGTATTCTTAAAGATTATGTTGGTGGTTTTAACACTGTTTTTAATAAAGATGAACATAAAGAAAACGCCATATTAATGGTAGAAGACCCACAACAACCAGGATCAGGTAAAATGATTATGGATGTTACAAGTGAAATGGGTAAAAAACAAAAAGCAAAAGCTGAAGAGTTTTTAAAAAGACACATAGATAAACAATTAGGTCGTAAGGAAACTCAAAAAGAACCTACGCCACCAAGAGAAAAAAGTGCAGCTAAAATACTTGAAGAGCAACAAGGAAATGTTGTTGACTTGTGGAACTCTTTATATACTGAAACAGACCCTGCTAAAAGAAATAGTATTGTTAGTTCTATTGTTTCTAGTTCATACAATAAACAAGCTGAAAATACTTTACTGGATATAGACTTTGTTTCAAGAAATGTAGGAACAGAAGCTAAACCTGTAATGCAAGACTTTATGGAAGTGAGGTATGTAAATCCTGCAGGTAATAGAACTGGAGATAATGCTATTCCTATAACTGACAGTTATGTAGATTGGGCAGGAGCAGGAGTAGAGGTTCATGGGGTTGAAGACAAAGCTAAAAGAGAAAAAGGATTAAGTACGGAATCAATATTTGGTGGAAAAAATAAATCATTTGCAGGAACAAGAGCAGGAAGAGGTGATGATAATTTACCTAATATATCAAAAGTTAGGCAGCAGGTAAGAAAAATGATAGGAAAAAACACATTTAAAAATATGAGTGATAACGATGTGGCTATATTTCTTCAATCTAAACTGGGTGCTTTAGGGTTTACTTTTAGACCAGATAGCACTCCATTTAATGATGTATTAGTTAAATATCCTGGAGGTGGGGATGACGAGTATGTTTTAGAGGTAGGTTCTCGTGGTAGTGTAGAAAAAACAAAAAACTTTTTAGATTTTATTCTTCCGTTAATATCAAACGAAGCAGCAGATGTATTTATAGAGTCAAGTCTTGATATATCTGAAGGTATAATAGGAGATTCAAAAGAAACAGAAACAAATAATAAGAAGAAATTACCAGGGACTTAATATGAACGAAGAAGCTATTTTATTACTGTATAACGACTTAAAAGAAACTTATGATGTTGGGTCTATAGATGATTTTAAAAATTATCTAATGGATGATAATAAGAAACAAATGTTCTTTGATGAGGTTATTAAACCAACTTATGATGTTGATAATATAGAAACTTTTAACGAAGTTTATGGATTAAAAAAAAAAGACGAATCTACTTTTGTTGCTCCAAAACAAGATGTGGAATTGGTTACGGAAGACACTTCCTTGGATACACAAGAAACTCCTGAAACTACAGAGTACCAAACACAAAATATACTTGATCCTATAGAAAGCGAGGATGCAGAATTTGAAGCATCTTTAAAAACTTCTGTTACACCAGAAATGATAGCTGAACCAGAAGAATTTGTAGTTCCAGAAATGCAATACAAGTTCGGTAAGTATGGCTTTGACTTTGAGGAATCAACCACTAATCTTTTAGGGACTGATGCTATGCTTGTTAAAGTTCGTGGTACAGACAAGAAGTTAAAGGTAAAGCTTGATAGATTGTGGGGTAAAAAAGGAACTTCAAAAGAATTAGAAAAATTTCTTAGAGAAAATAAAAGAAAGGAAAGCGAGATACTAAAACAAAGTCAGGCTATAGTACAAAACCAGAGAACTGTTCAAACTGAAGAAGAATTAAATTCCACTATAAAACTATTTAATCAACAGTCTGAAAGATTTCAATATGAAGTTAACGAGTATGCTAAATCTAAAGCAAAACTAGACAGTATATACAACTCTAATTTTTCTAATGTTAGCAAAGAGCTTAGGAAAAACAGTCCTGTATTAAAAGCAAACTACGATGAATGGTTGAAACAATCTAATGAATTAGATTTAAAACTTAAAGATATAGAGGGCAAGTATGAAGATTTTAAATATAAAGGTGCAAAGTTAGATAAAATTGCAGGAGATTATACTGCAATGAAAGCACAACAAGGTACATGGTGGTCAGGTTTTTGGAATGAAATGATGGGTGGAGCAGGACCTACGTTTTCACCAATGTCTTCACTTATAGACTTAGGAACATACCTGGATGAAAAGATGATAGAAGGTGATACTACCAGAGGAGAAGAATATAAGAAGGACATAATTAAAATAGCTAAAAAGAAAGGTTTAGCTCCTGAAGGATTAAATGAAGACATGTCTCTGGATGAGGTGGTTGAAGCTCTTGGTGGGGACACCAATGATGTTAAACTTTTTTTTGATTCTATTGTCACCAAAGGGTTCTTAAATACACCTAACATGGCAAGAGCTAGAGCTATGAAAACAGGGTCTACAAAAGGAGGAATTCAGGAGAAAGAAAAAACAAACTTTGATATAGTTCAGGATGCACTACTTGACATTGAAAGAAAAAATAAAAAATATTACGAGCCAAAGGTTGACCCTAGTGATCCTGAAGGAAAAAGATTGATAAGTGCAAGAGAACGTGCCTTTACTGATGCTATGAGTGATGACCCTAAGTTTAGAAATCCATTCTCAGTTGTTGGAGCACAAAAAGACAACTTTGGGAACAAGGGTATGGTTTCTGCAGGGCGTGATGCTTTTAATTTTTTAAAGGACAAGAGCACCACTGAGCAGTGGGCAGAGGTTCAAAAACAAGGCAATTTTTTAAAGAAAGGTTTTTTAGGTTTAGGAGGCTCATTACCTGCAATGTTAGGAACATCAAGTCCTTTAGGTTGGGCACAACGTACTGCTCAGATGTACAACATGTCTACGGATTATGTAGACCAGGAGATGGAAAAGAATCCTATGTTTGATAAGATATCTGAAGCAGAAAAGACACAAGTAAAAATGCCTATTGGTATTGCTACGGCAGTGTTAGAAAACATAGGTCTTAGAAATGTAATATCACAAAAGGGACTACTAAACTCTTTAGTGTCAAAGGCTTTACGTAAGTCAAACAAGAACACAACTGCTAAGACATTCCAGGAGTTTATTCGTCAGGATATTGAGAGTATGATTGCAAGAGGTGCTTTAGTTGCAACAGGAGCAGGTTTAGCAGAGTTTGAGACTGGGTTTGCTCAAGAGATTGCAGCTATTGAAATAAAGGATGTATACAATGCTACTAAGGAGGCTAAGATGTTTGAGACTCCAGAAACTTTTGCAACCTATATGGGACAGGTTGTTGAAGCAGGTTTAGCTGAAATGGTTGGTGGTTTTGTTATAGGTAGTATTCCTGCCGTAACGACTGCCGTTAGTGGTCTTGATATTCAAAATTTACAACCTGAAGTTTTTGAAATATTTGAGAAAACAATACAAGAACCTACGTTAAAAAGTGCATACATATCAAAATTAAAAAACAGAATAGCTGACCCATCTAGTGAATTAGATGCTAAAGAGGCTCAGAAGGAGTTAGACCTTGTAAATAAATTAGAAGGGATAATGATAGCGAATCGTATTCCATTTGATGAATTTAATACTAACCAAAGAAAGGAGGCACTTCAGTTGCTTTTACAAAAAGAGACTCTAGAAAACGAAATTAAAGAGGCAGATAAGGTTTTGTCTAAGCCAAAGCAAGAACTTTTAGACAGGGTTAATAAAAAGCTAGAGGAGTTAACAGGTGAAAGTATTGACACTCAAGAAGAAGCTGAAATTGAGTCTGAAGGAATTACTCAGTTTGATTCAACTTTAGAAGAGGGTAAAAAAATAGTAGAAGAATCAGTAGCAGATATAGACGAGTTTAGAAGTCTAGAACAAGACGAGCAAATAAAATTTTTAGATCAGGCAGGTAAAGAGTTATTAGAGGAGGCTGAGTCAAGAGGTGAAACAGAAATTGAAATAACTGAGGCACAGTCTTTACAAAGAGCAGTTGAGTTGTTTAAAAAAGACCAACAACAAAAAACAGAGGCAGAGGTTGATGATGAAGTGTTAATGACACCTCAAGAAATAGAAAAGGCAATTTTTGAATCGAATGTAGCTAGAAATAAAGCAGAAAAAAAGGGTGATGAGGCTGAAGTAAAAAGGCAAGTTGAAAGAGAAAAATATCTATCCTCTTTGCTTGACGAGAAAACTAAAAATAGACTATCAATAAAAAACTCTTTATATAGCAAAGATGCTGTAGAGAAAAAAATAGAAGAATTAAAAAAAGACCCCTTTTCAGGTTTTAAATTTATTCAAGAACAAATAAAAATTCTTGAAGAGGTTTTAGAAGAGTACAATAAAATAGAAGCTTTAGAAGATAAAAAACAATTTGAATTAAATAATAGGAAAAAACCAGGGAACATAAAAGTAAAAGATGAAACCTCATTAAATGTAGTTCAAAAAATTGAGCAAAGAATAAAAACTATTGCAAATATATCAGGACAAAAAAGAGTATTAAACAGATTAAATATATTTAAAAAGTCATCACTTCCTGAAAATTACAAAAATCTTTTAAATGCAGATTTAGAATTAGTGAATGGTTCTACTGTCAAGATTAAGGATGTAATGGACATGTCTTTTAAAGAATTTAGTGACTTTGCTAATAATTTAAATACTGATAGTTTTGAAGTAGATACCACTGATATAGATAATCAAATTGAAGAGATAAAACAAAAGATAGAGAGCTATAAAAAGTTTGATAAAATTCCTGTAAAAACTGCTCCAAAAGCAGAAGTAAAAGCAGAGCCTGTTGTAGAGGAAGAAGTTGATGATGAAGTGGTTTACGAAATGAACAAGACCAATAAGAAAATATGGTCTAAAGATTTTGAAATACTAGATAATCGTCAAGGACAAGAACAGGCTTTATTTGATGAAGAAGGAAATAAGACAAGTGATAAATGGTGGGTTGTTAATAAGGTTACAGGACAAATAATTGAGGTAGGTACAAAAGCAATGGCTAAAGATGTTATTGCAAATGCTCCTGCGTATGCAGAAGCGTTTGGTGATGGAACAAAGGTAGAGGCTAATATGCTTGTTACTCCTGCTCCTGAAGCTGCTCCGAAAGCAGAAGTAAAAGCAGAGCCTGAAGCTGAGGTAGAGGAAACAATGACTGAAGCCGAGATAGATGCTGAGATAGAAAAAAATAAAAAAGAAGAACTTGTTATAGTAAGAAAAATTGAAGCTCTTGAGAAAAAACAAGAGTCTTTAAGAGGAAAACCAAAACAAAAGGTCAAAGATGAAATTGATGAACAGTTTAAATTATTAAAAGAAATTGATGAAAAAGATGTTTCCCTTTTAGTTAGAAAAAGAAAAATTTCTGAGAAGAAAACAGATAAGGAAACTCAAGAAGAACAAGAAGATATTAAAGAGTTTTTTAAAGATGAGTTGGGTGAGAGTATTTCTCCTAACTTAAACATAAACAAAGAGGGCAAGCCTGAAAAAGTAAATAATTTAAAGCCAAGAATAATTAAGATAGCAAAGGCTAGTGCTAGGTCTATTGCTAAGTTGCTTCCTAAAACAAAAATTGTTTTACACGAAAGCAAGTCAGAGTACTTTAAGTATACTGGTAAAAAAGGTAGAGGTTATTATGACCCTATAACAGACACCATACATATCGACTTAACCAATGCTAAGTTAAGCACTGTACCACACGAGGTATTTCATGCAGTGTTTTTAAATAAATTAAAGACTGATGCTAAGGCAAGGGCAATGGCTATAAAAATGGTTGAGTCTGTTAAAAAGACCTTATCTAAAAACAGTAAGCTTTACAAGGAAATTGATGCCTTCAGTAAGTTGTATACTGGTGACCAGGCACAGTTTCAAGAAGAGGAGTTTATTGCAGAGCTTATAGGATTGATGTCAAGCCAGGAGTTTAAAAACTACAAGCAACTAAAAGCTCCTGCTAAGTATGCTATTGTTGAGTTTTTAAAGAAGATAGCTAAGAAGTTTGGTATTAAATTAGGTAGTGAGTTTGGTAAGGATGACCAGAGTGTTATTGACCTTATAAACGTACTAGCCACTAAGACTGTAACAGGTGAGGAAATTACAGAACAAGATGTTGAGATATTAACCCCACCAAAAGAAGTATCTGATGCAGTAGAGTTAGCAGAAGAAATAGTTTTAATTGAGTCAACAGAAGAACAAGAGGATGCAATTGAAGAAATTGAAGAAGCCACAAATGTTGAAAAAGAAGCTAACAGAATTGCTTCAGAAATTTTAAAAAATAAAGAAAAATATAAAGCTATAATAGCTGAGGTTGGTAATACTTTAACTGATGTTAGTTTATTTGTTTCGATAGCAATTAATAATTATATAGAAGGTAAAACAAATAAAATAGTAGAGAAAAGTAAATTATTAAAAAAACAAATTAATAAGTTTGTTAGAGAATTTAAAAAAGCAATACTTGTTTCTTTGGTTTTAATATCTTCTTTTAATATAGATTCTAATATTTCAAATGAAGCTATTTCATATTTGGAAGACAATTTAAAAGCAGTTCCATCTTACTTAGAAAAAGGTTTGCATAAGTATGGTTTAATTGATGTTGTAGAAAACGATGTTGCTGAAATTTTTGTAGAAACAGTAGCTCCTGTAAATAAAGAAGTAACACTTCCAAAGTCAGAAATACATTCTACTGAAAAAGAAAATAGAGACAATAAAGGCACAATATCAATTCATTCAAGTTATCATAATAATAACGTTGGTCAAAACTATGAACCTATTCCAACAAAAGGAAACCAAAAAGCACCTAAAAATATTGATGGATCAGCAGTTGCTCATTTCTTTATATTAGACAATAGACCTAAAAATTTTAAAGACATTTATGATGCTGATCAAAAAGAACTACTTAGGCAATCAAAATGGTTTAAATCAAGAGGGAGTTGGAAAAATGCGTCTAATGAAACTTACTTCCCTGTATTTACTAAGTTAGATAACGGACAGGTAAATGTTGTTTACAAAAAGAAAGGTGATATTAATAACAATGATGCAGTTATACAAAACTTAGTTCAATATAAGTCATCTGAAATTGCATGGAATAAAGAAAAAAATATAGACTTAAAGGCTAGTCAGTATAAAAGAATTAGAGGTGCAGGTAAGTCTAAAACTTTAGTCACAAAATCAGGTGATATTATAAATAGCGTTATATACACCACGAGAAAAAAATATTCTAAATTTTCAGGAGCTGCAGGAATTTTTATAGCTGAAACATCTAATGGTGAAGTTTTTGTAAAAGATTTTTCAGGTAGTGTTAACAACATGATTGATGGTTTAAAAGATTTCTCTAATGTAACTGGAGTAAGTCAAGATAATATAACCATTGGTTTTTATGATGCAGGATCTGTTACGGCAAAACCTTCTGGTAAAAATGGAAAACTAAAAAGGTCTGACTGGTATGGTTATAATACAAAATTATATTCAGGAAGTGGGTTAGCCTTAAGAACAGACTTTGATACCCAATCGGAACAAGATGTTGAGATATTAGATGATGGAACTACACCAATAGGTTCTCCTACTGAAATTAAAGCACCAGAAGGAAGGCAAAGTAAAATTATTTTTAAGGATTCGTATGATATGTCTTTGGTTAGTCCTAAATATAAAGTTGACTTATTATCTTTAATAGATAATATAATTGATAATAAAGAAAAGGTTTGGTTTTGGGTAGCTGATCAATTAGGTTTAGGAGATGGTATGGATGCAGGACCAAGCTTTGCTTTGCAACCTGAAAACATAAAGAAAAAAGCTATATGGGCGAGTGGTTTAGATGATAAAAAATTAAATAGAAACATAGATTTAGCTGATTATATATTTATTATAAGTGGTTCTCCAGAAACAAGCAAACTATTTAATAAAAAAGTATTTGATAAATATAAAAAAGGTTTAGGTGATTATGATTTGTTTAAAGAAAAAGCATTAGAAACTAATCCTGTTAAAGCAATTAAGGAAACTTTACAGGAGTTTGATAGTTGGGATAAAATGAGAAAAAGTCCAAAACGAAAAACTTTTTTAATAGCAGTAAATGAGCAATCTAAAAAACCTAATACTAAATTTCATAAACTTGTAAAAACATTAGGAGGTTTTGTAGACCTTCAGTCTTTAAGGGATGGTTTTTACAGAGAAAATAACTTTCTTCAAAATGATATAATGTTGGTTTTAAAACCAACAGGATTAGGTGGAAAATCTAATCACTCTACCTACTCTACTGATATATTAGGAGAAGTAGTAGGTGTTCCTGATGTTAAGTTAAATGCAGAGGAAATAATGCCTCAAGAAATAAAAGATAAAATATCAGGTAAAAATATTTCTGAGAAGACTTCAAGTATAGCTCCTTACGGTGGAGCAGTGAGCACAGCAGTAAAAGAAATTACTCAACCTTCTGGTCGTAAGCAGAAAGTTTACAGGGCAGGTGATTTAACAAATAAGGCAGAACCTATTTTTAGATTTGATACCAGAAGAAGTACAGGACATTTTGGTACAGGTTTTTATTTTTTTAGTAAACAAAAAGATGCACAGGACTATGCAAAAAGAACAGGCACAAAAACATCTTCAAGGATTGTTACTTCTTTAAATTTAGATGATTATAATTTAGCTCCAGGAAGTTTAGAGTTACATGAAGAATTGAAAGATATAAATAATGATTATTCAAATTTAGCTTTTTTAAAAAAATCAAAAAAGAATGTAAGTGGTTACCGTATAGGAAGAGTAGCTAATATATTGGGTATTAATGTATCTGATAGTTTGCTTGAAAACTATTCTAATTCAGTCACAAAAAAATTAAGAAATTCTTCAAACAAAGAAAGTGCTTCAACATTAATAATGAAAGCTTTAGGTTTTGAAGGAGTGAACTCTACAGGTACAGAACTGGATAATGGTACATATGGTACTGTAATTTATGACATTAAAAAACCTCAGTCTCGTCAGCAGAAAAGTGTATCAGAGTTAGAGTATAACTTAGAAAGCAAATACAATGTTACACTAGACCTATACCAGAATAAAGACTTTTTGGAGTTAGATAAGATTATTGTTACAGAAGACCAGAGAAACACTGGAGTGGGAAGCAATGTGATGAGAGAGGTTATAGACTTTGCTAATAAGAAGGGACTAACAATAGCATTGACTCCTAGTACAAGCTATGGAGCTACATCTATTGATAGACTGAAAGGCTTCTACAAAGGATTAGGGTTTGTAGAAAACAAAGGCATAAACAAGGACTTTACTACAAAGCAGAGTATGCTTAAATTACCTGAAGTAAAAGGTCGTGAATCAAAAATTCCTGTTACTATACCTGCCGACTTGGATCAGCAGATAGATGAACTAAAGGTTAGGATTGAAGCTGAGTCTGTAATAGAGTTTGAAAAAGACAAGGCAGGTAAGGAGGCTTATACAAAAAAATTCTTTGATAACTACCAACTATTAAAAGATGAACTAAAAACTCTTGAGTTGTTAAAAGAAGGTTTAGTTCCTGCATATTCTCAAAGAGTAGCGTTAGCTGAAAAACTAAACGACTTAAACAAGCCTTTTATGAAGGAGGTTGGTAATGAGTTTTATCCAAGGCAAGGCACTGTAAAAAAAGGCAAAAAAATAAAAGAAGACAAAGACCTAGGAGGTGTTTTTGAGGTGGATGCTAATGGGTATTTGTTTAGAGGGGTGTCAAGAGCTGACTTTAATCGAGTTAGAAGCACAGGTATTATTGATACAGACCTTAGAGGAGCTATCTCAGAAAAAGAAGGAATAAACCTAGCACCAAATGCAAGTACTGCATTTAACTATTTGCCTGAAGGTGTTGAGGGTGTAGTGATGGCTATAAAAGTAGACAAGGATATGGACCTGTTTATGATTGGTGCTGATGACTATGTGAGGTCATCAAAGCCTATACCATATCAAAACGTAAAAGTTATAACGACTCCTACTATTGAGGGTAGGTATTTAGAGATTAAAGACAATGAGATTTTTAAACTTAGAGGCTACTCTGTAAATGAAGAGGTTCAGGTTAAGCCTAAAAAAGAAAAAACAATTTACGACATAGCTGACAGTTACTATTATAGTAATGGCTACTTTGAAGCTAACCCTGCACCTGATCTTACATATCTCAGAAGAGAGGTGAAGTCTGTTCCAGGAAACTATAGTGTTAAAAAAGCTGATGGTGGAGGGTTATTTTTAACACAAAATAACAGAATCAAGAAAGATTTATATAAAGCAAAGGGTCGTGAACAGAAGTCTACTCAGCAGATTATAAACGAGGGTAGGCAAGTAAACTTCAAAGAGTCTAATATAAGGGACTTCTTAGTGCGTGTGTTGAACAGATCAGCGAAAGAGGTAGATAAACTAATGAGCCTTGATAAAATCACGTTAGAGGTTGTTCCTAAGAGTTTTACAAACATTGAAGGTGGCATCAAGGCAGGGACTAAACTATACAATAGAGTAGAAGCCTATAGAAAAAAACTTGTAAAAAAGAATGATAAATTAAAAGGGAACAAGAAGCTGACTAACACACAAATAGTAGACAAGACTATTGAGTACCTCCAAAAACAACCTGAGTACATCAACGAGGGTGACAAGTACACTGTAGGTAGCAAGAAGAAGGGTACGCAGGAGACTCGTGTTAGAAAAGGTTTCTCTACGCAACAAGCCAGAATGCTAGCAGATTATACTAAGACTGCAGGAGTGAGACCTACTAACAATATGGGTGCTAAGATCCGTAAGGCTATGGCTGCCGTTAGACAAAAAGTAAAGGGTGCTAGAGACCTGCAGAAGCAGAAGACTGCACTGAGAAACTTTATTCGTCAGTCGCTACCTAAAGCATTGTACACTAAAAAAGATGCTATTGATTTAGTAAATAAAGTTAATGATGTTAACGCAGGTAACATTGAGAATTTAATGAAAGAGGTTATTGAGTTTGTAAACAAAACAAACGTAAAATCTCTTCAGGCACAGATAAAATCAATACTAAACAAAAAATATTCAAAGGTAGAAAATGGAAGAAAAAAACCAGTGAAAATATCTGATGATATTAGAAAAAGAATTGACTTTATAAACTCTATAATTTTAAATGATAAGGCAACTCCTGCACAGATAGGTGATGCTTTAATAAATTTACAAAATAGATTCAATGAACTAGCTGCAGAGGTTAATCAAACTGAAGAGATTAGAAGTGAGATGGTTGACTTAGAGTTGGCTATGATGTATATAAATACCCTACAACTTGAAGACACAAACGAAACTAAGGTAGAACAGTTAGACCAGATTGTTCAAACATTAGAGGAGATGATTGAGGATGGTAGGTCTCAGTTAAAAGAACAAATTAGAGAACAACACTTATACTATTTACAACAATTTGAGTTAGGATACGAAGCTATTACAGGCAATAAAATTGACATGAATGAACCTGATGCTTTTGATGAGTTGAATAAAATAAAAAAGATTTTTGAAAACGAAAAAGCTAAGAGAGACACTCAGAATGTAATAAAAAGATTTTTAAGATCATTGAGAGAGGGCATAGATAGAAACTTCTTTGCTTCTGCTGAAGATTTATTTTCTTTAATGGACCGACTAGATAAGTTGCCTGGAGAAATGTATGGAGGAAACCTTCAGGAAATGTTTACAGAAAGAGTAGACGAGGCAACTAGATTATTTAAGGGAAGAATGATGCTTGTTGAGCAGTTGATTCAAGAACACTTAAAAGAAGTATATGGTAAAAAGTGGAAGAAACAATCAAGACAAAATAGACTTGCAAAAAATACAGGTATAATGATTCAAGATGGTGTACCACTATCACCTAAGTCTCAGAATCAAATTGCTTACTTATACAATATGTATAAAGACCCTGCAAATAGAAAGTCTTTTGCTAATCCTGAAATGTATGGAATAAAAACCATTCCAAAAGATGCAACTAAAGCAGAAAGGGAGGCTATTCAGGCTTTAAATGAAGAGAATGCAGAAAGAGTAATGAGTGAGATGATTGCCTTACTTGACCCAAAGGTAAAAGAAACTGCTGACTGGCAGGTTAATGAACTGTATCCATTTCTATACAATCACTATAACGATGCGTATAAGAAACTTTACAGAACTGACTTACCCTGGAATGAATTCTACGCAGGAACAATTTATAGAGAAGGCGTTGACCAAGAAGAGGCATCTATATTAGACCTTCAAAACGCAAGAAACATTTACTCTACTGCAGTAGGAGCATCAGGAACAAAGGTTAGGGAGAATAGTAATAAGGCTATACAGACCATGGATATGATGGATGTCTTAAACACATACCTAAACCAGATGGAATACTTTGCTGCCTATGGAGAGGTTGTTAGGGATATGTCTAAGTTGTTTAACAATAAATATATATCCGATGCAATAACTAAGATTCATGGTAAAGATGTATATAAGTATACGTTAGCGATTATTGATAAAATTGCTTCTAGAGGCACTTCTGACTCTAGAGGTAATACAATTGTAAACGCAATGAATAACGTGTTCATACTATCAAGGCTTGCTATAAGTCCTGTTATTATGATTAAGCAGTTAACGTCTTTCATAACATATGCTAATGACATAGGTCCTTTAAACTACTTAAAGTATGCTGCGAAGAACAAAGTTGAAATGCTGAAGGTTTATAAAGAGATCAGAGACAACTCGGTCTACATGAAGGATAGGCAGCGTACCAGTATTATGAGAGCCATTGAGACATATTCTGATGCTAATATGAAAAAATTTGTGCCTGCAGGTACAAAGGACTGGATAGTTAACTTTGCGATGTGGACAACTAAGTTTGGTGACAAGTCTGCAATTTTTCTTGGAGGTATGCCAAACTATTCGTACTACAAGGCACAATTTAAAAAGAAGAATCCAGGAGCAACAGAGCAGGAGGTAATAGATTATGCCGTAAAGTTATTTGAAAGAGACACTAAAAGAACACAACAGTCTGGTGACCTTCAGGATAAAGATTACTATCAGACTAAAGACCCTTTATATAGAGGTCTTAATATGTTCTTGACTACACCTAAGCAGTATCTTAGAAAGGAGATTGTGGCTATTAGAAACCTAAACAGAAAACTATCACAGTTTGATCGTAAGGCAGGTAAAGGCACAGTGGCTCAAAACCTTAGAACATTTTTTATGTATCATGTTATCATGCCTGTGTTTTTTCAATACGTATCAATGGGACTACCAGGAATACTTAGAGATGAGAGGGATGATGATAAGTTAGATTTGTTAAGAGCAGCTATGATTGGAAACTTAAATGCGTTATTTA
>Ga0213863_10000753_pt1 | contig 24080 bp, 18 predicted proteins | sample PICome_8_FD_160128 | JGI IMG/M metagenome (GOLD analysis project Ga0213863, IMG submission 160128) | Coastal seawater microbial communities near Pivers Island, North Carolina, United States - PICO497 | ecosystem: Environmental > Aquatic > Marine > Coastal | place: USA: North Carolina... | reverse complement strand
TCCTTCCTCCCTTTTACAATCACCCTGATTATGTTCGGGTTTTATCAAATTCAATTCAGGAATCTTTAAAAGACAAAAATTGGGAACACCTTTTGTTCTCTTATCATGGGGTTCCCGAGCGACATATACGCAAATCCGACATCACCAAATCTCATTGTAAAATGGACGGTAAATGTTGCTTTGAAGATTCGCCAGCGCATGGATACTGTTATCGACATCAATGTGAAATGACTACTAAGAATGTGGCAGAATATTTAGAATTAAAAGAAGGAACATACTCTACAAGTTTCCAGTCGCGAGTGTCAATTTTAGGATCTTGGTTGAAACCGTATACCGATAAAACAGTTGAAGCTTTTGCTAAAAACGGTACAAAAGAGTTGGCTATTGCAACCCCTGCTTTTATTTCAGACTGTCTCGAAACATTAGAAGAAATAGGGATGGAAGCAGCGGAAGATTTTGAAGACAATGGAGGTAAAAAATTACATGTTATTCCCTGTGTAAATGATCGAGAAGATTGGGTCAATGTATTGAGCAGATGGATCGATGAATGGGCAGAGAAAGACATGGCATAATGGGGTTTAAATCGACTACTGCTTTAGGAACCCAATCCATACCTAAATTATTGATTCAGCAAGCTGTTCCGGCTTCTATCGGCATTTTAGTGATGTCACTAAATATACTGATTGATACAATTTTTGTAGGGCAGTGGATTGGATCAAATGCTATTGCAGCGATCAATGTGGTGCTTCCTGTTTCATTTTTTATTGCTGCATTAGGAATGTCAATTGGGGTTGGAGGAGCTTCAATTATTTCAAGAGCATTAGGAGAACAGGACCATGCTAAAGCAGAAAAGACCTTTGCAAATCAGATTACATTAACCTTTATTCTGACCGTTTTTGTAGTAATTTTTGGATTACTTTTCGTAGATAATATTATCCCAATTTTTGGCGGAAAAGGAAGTTTATTTTCCTTGGCAAAAACATATTATGTAATTGTAATGTACGGAGTTCCTATTCTTGCATTTTGTATGATGGCTAACAATACGATTCGTGCAGAGGGCAAGCCTAAAAATGCAATGTATGCGATGCTTTTACCATCAGTTTCTAACTTGGTTTTGGACTATGTTTTTATTCGTGTTTTTGATTGGGGTATGATGGGAGCCGCATGGGCAACTACACTGTCATATGGCGTTTGTGCTTCTTACATTGTTTATTTTTTTATTTCAAAAAAATCTGTCCTTCGTCCAAAATTAGACGCCTTTATTTTAGAGTCTAGCCTTGTAAAAGAGATCTCTTCTTTGGGTTCGGTGACTCTTGCAAGACAAGCTATGGTAAGTATTACCGTTCTTCTGGTAAATAATATTTTATTCTCTTTTGGTGGAGAATCTACGATTGCAGTCTATGCTATTTTAAGTCGGATGCTAATGTTTGCGACTTTTCCAATTTTTGGAATAACTCAAGGATTCCTCCCTATAGCCGGATTTAACTATGGTGCTAAAAACTGGGGTCGTGTCAGACAAGTAATCAATATTTCCATTGGCTATGCTAGTGGACTGGCGACTTTAGTATTGTTACTCATCATGTTTTTTGCGGATCAAATACCTACCCTTTTCTCAAAAGATTTAGCAGTGAATTCGCAGACACCTGCAGCATTAAAATATGTTTTTGCAGCGTTGCCGATAGTAGGTATTCAATTAATCGGCTCCGCATATTTTCAGGCAATAGGGAAAGCATTGCCAGCCTTATTACTTACATTGAGTAGGCAAGGCTTGATTTTTATCCCGCTCTTATTTATTTTATCACACTACTATGGTGTTCAGGGAGTTTGGTTGGCATTTCCAATTTCGGATGTAATCTCAACAATAATGACAGCTTATTTTTTAAATAGGGCAGTTAGAAAAGAGCTTTTTGCTTGATCATATCAACAAAAGCTTTTTGAGGATTATCACAATTAAGAATTTAATTTTATACTTTTAAGTCATCACAAAAACCACATTTATGAAATGGACTTTTTCTAAATATCATACTACTTTATTTTCTTTTGCATTTATTTTCTTTGCGATATCCCCTTTTTATGGACAAAGAAAAAAACGTGTCTCTACCGAAAGTATAGTGAGTTTTCCAGAAAAAGCTTACGAAGCAATTCAATACAGATCTATTGGTCCATATAGAGGCGGTCGATCTGCAGCTGTTACAGGAGTTCCAGGAAAGCCTAATTTATTTTATTTTGGAGCTACAGGAGGAGGTGTATGGAAAACAGAAGATGGAGGTCAAACTTATGAGAATATTTCTGATGGTTATTTTGGTGGAAGTATTGGCTCGGTTGCCGTTTCTCATAGTGACCCTAACGTGATCTATGTGGGTGGTGGAGAAGTAACTTTGAGAGGAAATGTTTCTTCTGGCTATGGATTATGGAAGTCAGTAGATGCTGGAAAAACATGGAGCTTTTCAGGATTACCAAAATCAAGACATATTCCTAGAATAGCAATTCACCCAAGTAATCCAGATATAGTTTATGCCGCGGTCTTAGGTAATATATATAAACCTACTGATGAGCGAGGAGTTTATAAGAGTACAGACGGAGGTAAGAGTTGGAGAAAAGTATTATTCTCCAATGCGCATTCTGGAGCAGTTGAATTAGTAATGGATCCTACTAATCCCAGAGTATTATATGCATCAACATGGCGGGTAAATCGAACTCCTTACAGTCTCAATAGTGGAGGAGAAGGATCCGCGTTATGGAAAAGCACAGATGAAGGACAAACATGGACTGAAATTAGCCAAAACGAAGGTTTTGCAGAAGGGACACTTGGAATAATGGGAGTAACTGTATCACCAATTGATTCCCAAAAAGTATGGACTATTGTAGAAAATAAAGAAGAAGGAGGCGTATATAAATCAGAAGATGGTGGCGATACATGGAAACATATAAACGATAGCAGAGCTTTGAGACAACGTGCTTGGTATTATTCAAAAATTTATGCGGATACCCAAGATGAAGACATAGTATATGTGATGAATGTTTCCTATCACAAGTCTAAAGATGGAGGGAAAACTTTTCAATCCAATAATGCTCCTCATGGTGATCATCATGACTTATGGATTGCACCTGAAGATAATCAACGGATGATCATTGCAGATGATGGAGGTGCTCAAATCTCTTATAACGGAGGTGAAAGTTGGAGTACCTATTACAATCAACCTACAGCTCAGTTTTACAGAGTAACAACCGATAATTCATTTCCTTACCGTATTTATGTAGCGCAGCAAGATAATTCCACACTGCGCGTGAATTATAGATCTGATGGGAGTTCGATTTCAGAAGATGATTGGGAACCTACAGCTGGAGGTGAGTCCGCTCATATAGCAGTAGACCCATTAAATAATGATATTGTTTATGGAGGTAGTTATGGAGGGTATTTGACACGCGTAAACCATAAAACGAATAGTGAAAGAGGAATTAACGTATGGCCTGATAATCCTATGGGTTATGGAGCTGAAGGAATGAAATATCGTTTTCAGTGGAATTTTCCTATTCATTTTAGTAAGCATAATCCAAAAAAGCTCTACACGTTTTCTAATCATGTTCATGTTTCAGAAAATGAAGGCCAAAGCTGGAAAATAATTAGTCCTGATTTAACTCGAAATGATCCAGAAAAATTAAAGTCATCAGGAGGACCTATCACTCAAGACAATACAGGAGTAGAATATTATTGTACCATTTTTGCGGCAAATGAATCTCCTCTTAAGGAAGGACTTATGTGGGTAGGAAGTGATGATGGGTTGATTCATTTAACACAGGATGGTGGAGAAAATTGGGAAAATGTCACTCCAACCCAAATGCCAAAGTGGCTGATGATTAATAGTATAGAACCCTCACCTTTTGATCCAGCTGTATGTTATGTCGCTGGGACATTATACAAGACGGGTGATTTTAAACCTTATTTATACAAGACTTCTGATTATGGCAAGTCCTGGACCAAAATCACTAATGGAATAAAATCAGAAGATTTCACAAGGGTACTCAGAGCAGATCCTGCTAAAAAGGGGTTGCTTTACGCTGGTACAGAATCAGGAATGTATATTTCTCATGATGATGGAATTAGCTGGAATTCTTTCCAGTTGAATCTTCCTATCGTTCCTATAACAGACTTAACTATTAAGGAACATAGCTTAATCGTTGCTACACAAGGAAGAAGTCTGTGGATCCTTGATGACCTGACCGTGCTTCACCAGTTGAATGCCGAAACAATAAAAAAAGAGATTACGTTGTTCAAGCCCAAAGATAGTTATAGAACTCAAGGAAGAGCACAATCAAATCCATCCCTAACCGAGGGGAACAATCTTCCTAATGGAGTAGTCGTATATTTTAATGTAAAGGCTTTTGATGAAACTAAAGATACGCTTAAGCTTCATTTCAAAGAAAAGAATGGAAGAACCATAAAAACCTACAGTACCGCTTCTAACAAAGAAAAGTTAACTGTAAGTCCAGGTGGAAATCAATTTGTTTGGAATACCCGTTATGAGGGAGCAGAAACACTAGATGGAATGATTTTTTGGTCTGCTTCTTTCTCAGGAGCAAAAGCTGTTCCAGGAACATATGATGTCATAATTGAAAAAAATGGACTAACTGAAAAGCAAGAATTCACGATTTTGAGTGATCCGAGAGCAGAAGTCAGTGTTGCACAGATGCAAAAGCAATTTGACTTTGTTAATCAGGTAAATCAAACCGTTGATGCTGCCCACAAGGCCATTAAAAACATCAGAAGCATCAATAAAAAATTAAGTGACTTTGAAACGAATTACGGAAGTATGGAAGAAACAAAGGACTTAGTGCAACAGGTTAAAATGTTGAAAGAGGAATTTTCAACAATAGAAAAAGCGCTCTATCAAACTCAGAATAAAAGTAATCAGGATCCGTTAAATTTTCCAATCAGACTTACCAACAAACTTGGACATCTTAATAGACTAGTTACAGGAAGTGATTTTCCACCTACAGCTCAAGATGAGGCAGTTAGAAAAGAATTAACACTAAAAATAGAAGAACATATGCTACATTATAACGAACTCATTTCGAAAGATTTGGAGCAATTTAATGCGGCCTTTGCAAAATTAAAACTGGATTATTTAACTCTAAAATAGAAAGTTTGTGTTTTACAACTATGTAAAAGCCTTGCATTTAATTTTTGTCATTACCTGGTTTGCAGGTTTGTTTTATATTCCTAGGCTTTTTATTTATCATATTGAGGGTTTAAAAAAGAGTAAGACAGAGGCTTCTATACTTATTGCTCAGTTTAAGATTATGGAAAAGCGATTGTGGTATATTATCACGTGGCCATCGGCAATCCTTGCCATTGCATTTGCTTTGTGGCTATTGTATTTAATGCCTGTATGGTTATTACAACCATGGATGCATTTGAAGCTCTTTTTTGTATTCATGCTAATTTTGTATCATTTAAAAACACACAAGATGTTTTTGAAATTTCAGAAGGATGAAGTTACATATACCAGTAACTATATGCGGATTTGGAATGAAGGAGCTACCTTGCTTTTATTTGCCATAGTATTTTTAGTCATTTTAAAAGATAGTCTTCACTGGATATCTGGGATGCTTGGTTTTATTGGTCTTGGCGTAGTCCTATTTTTGGGAATCAAGTTGTATAAGAAAACACGAAAAAATTAATGATCAAGTCCTTTAAGATTCCGGAGAAATTTTCTTTTAGAACGCGTCTTTTTGTCGTGATGATTTTGTTGTTATTTGTTGCTGGATTGTTAATCCTAGGGACGACTAGTATTCAGTATGAATCACAACGCGAAAACTATCATTTGGGCCGCCTTAATAGAAAAGAAATACAGCTCCAAAGGCACATAGATTATTTAGTTGAAAAACACGACTTAAACAACCGTTCAGATAGTGTTTGGCAATCTCATACCTCCGATTTTGAAAAAATCAATGACATACACAGTATCCAATATTCCCTTTTTAATTTAGATGGTAGCCCCTTGTTTATCTATCATTCTCCTTTAGAAGTTATCGCAAATGATTATATTTTAGATCCTTTATTACTCAAAAAAATTAATCAAAGTGATGGACGCTATGTTGTGCATTATAAATCGGATATTGATAAGTTTCATGCCTCGTATAGTTATTTGAAAGATCGATTTCAAAAACCTTATGCAATTTTATTTTTTCCTTATTTTGAAGACGTTTCATTTTCTGAAAACGAATTAAATAACTTTTTAGAAAATCTATATCAGATATATATTCTCCTTCTTTTTGGGGTTATTTTTATTGCCTATTTTCTCTCCAAATTTGTTACTAGATCTCTAGAAACTATCCGAGTGAGAATGGGGGAGATGGGACTACAGAAAAAGAATGAAAAAATCCATCTTAAAAATGCAACTCGTGAAATTGATAGTTTGATCAATTCCTACAACAAAATGGTAGATGATCTTGAAGAAAGCGCACAAAAGTTAGCCCAAACAGAGCGAGAAAATGCATGGCAAGAAATGGCTAGACAAGTGGCACATGAGATTAAAAATCCATTGACTCCAATGCGGTTGACCATTCAAAGCTTTGAGCATACTTTTGATCCTAACGATATAGAAAGTAAAAAGAAATTAAAAGAATTTTCAGAGTTATTAATTCAGCAGATCGATACAATGACTGAGGTGGCGGAGGCATTTTCAAATTTTGCAGCCCTACCCAAATCCAATATGAAAGAATGTGATCTGGTTGAGGTCACTCAGATGGCGATTAGTATTTTTCAACAGGAACATATTGTGTTTTCAGCTAATGTTGCTCATGTTTTTCAGCACATAGATCGAACCCAATGGATAAGAGTAATTACCAATCTTGTCCAAAATGCACTTCAATCTGTTTCTAAAAAGAAAACACCCCAAGTTGGAGTTCAAATAATTTCAGAGCCTAATCAGACCATTATTTCGATTATGGATAATGGAAATGGTATCCCCAACAATTTAAAAAACAAAATATTTGAGCCAAAATTTACTACTAAATCAGCTGGAATGGGCCTTGGTTTGGGGATAGTTAAAAACATCATCAAGTCTCATAATGGAAAAATCACTTTTGTTTCGACTCCCCAGAAAGGGACAACATTCACTATCGTATTACCTAAATAGCCTGTTTATCACGCACCTCTTTTTCAATAAAATGTTCAAGAGTTTCGATAAATTTCACTGGATTTTTTTGATTGATTTCCTGTGCTTTATGAACTGTAATTTTGAGGTTGACTCCCATCGGCATAGGGAAGTAATTTTGATATCCAAATTTCCATGAATTTCCAATACTGATTGGAACAACCATAGCATTTGGCATAGATTCAAAAAGACAAATAAGTCCAGATTTCTGAAATTTTCTAGTGCTTCCATCCTTGCTTCTGGTCCCCTCTGGAAAAATTACAGCACTGTATTTTTTTTTGTTAATGGTCTTTCCAAAAGCTTTTATTTTTTGTAAAGCTTCTTTAGGTTTTTTTCTATCGATTAATACGGAACCGCCATGCCTTAAATTAAATGAAACACTAGGAATTCCTTTCCCCAATTCTATTTTACTGATGAATTTGGGATGGTATTTTCTTAAGTGCCAAATTAGGGGAGGGATATCATAGGTACTTTGGTGGTTGGCTACAAATATAAGAGGTCTGTCTTCGGGCAGGGCTGTGGTTATTTCAAAACTGATTTTGGTACCTAGAATCTTCATCCATAAAAGCAGTATTCGGTTTAGTAACTCGATAGTGAATTTATGTGCACGGTATCCGAATAGATTTAAAGCAATCCACTGAATCAAATGAAATATCACAAGACTGCATCCAAAACAGAGATAAAAGATTAGGCTAGTTAGAAAGGCAAGTATTTTTTTCATGCCTTGAATTGGAGCATTTTACTATTAGCAATGATCTTGATAAGCTGCTTTAAGATTTTCTGCGATGAGTTCTGCAGGTCTTCCTTCGATGTGGTGACGTTCTACCATGTGGACTAATTCACCGTCTTTAAATAAAGCAATGCTTGGTGATGAGGGAGGAAAAGGAACCATCATATCACGTGCACTTTTTGTAGCTTCCGTATCTACACCCGCAAAAACAGTAACTAAATGATCTGGAGTTTTTTCATTCTGGAGTGAATAAAAAACACCCGGTCGAGCGTTTGCAGCTGCACAACCACATACCGAATTTACAACAACTAAAGTAGTTCCTGATTTTGATATGGCGTTGGAAACATCTTCAGAAGAACTCAACTCAACAAAGCCTATGTTGGTTAACTCTTCTCTCATGGGTTTTATTAGTTCTGGAGGATACATATTTTTTTTTTCAAAGATAATAAAGTAATCGCTTTACCAAACGTTTTGATGCCCCGTTTTTATTTTTCAAATTTGCATTGATTAAGCTGATTTTATTATGATCAAATGGATTGCAACCTTTATTGGATATTCTTTTTTCAGATTCCCTGGAGCCATATTAGGTTTTATCGTTGGAGGATTGATTGATCAATTTTTTAAACCAACAACTGCTTGGAATCAAAACCGAGTACAGAATCAAAACACTGGGCTTTTTCAGCTCAATCTCTTGGCGCTTGCCGCAACAGTTATTAAAGCTGATGGTGCTGTTAAAACTCAGGAGCTTCAGTTTGTTCGTAATTTTTTCATTACCAATTACGGACCAGATAAAGCCAATTCTATTTTTGAAAAATTCAATGAAGAAATCAAAAAAGAAAAACAAAATATTCCTGAATTGGCTCAAATATTCACACGACAGGCTCCATACGAAACTCGTTTACAAATCTTACATTTTTTATTTGGCGTTGCTAACGCTGACGGATCAATTTCACAGCCAGAACTAAATAAAGTAGAGCAGATTGCTGCTGCCATGGGCATACGGGCCAATGACATGGAGAGTATCAAAGCCATGTTTATTAAAGCAACTGGGAATGCTTACAAGATATTAGAAATAGAATCCACTGCTTCCAATGAAGAGGTGAAAAAAGCTTACAGAACCATGGCGAAAAAATACCACCCAGATAAACTACAGTCACAAGATTCTGCGCTCATTAAAGGTGCTCAAGAGAAATTTCAAAAAGTACAAGAAGCCTACGAAACAATCCAAAAAGAAAGAAACTTATGATGGATACGTTATGGTTTTATTCAGATCTGGGGTTTTGGCACGTTATTGATTGGCAAGGTTTAGATCATTTCTACTTTATCGTTACACTAGCTCTGCCTTTCACATTTAAACAAGGAAAAAAACTCCTGTTATGGGTTACACTTTTTACGATAGGACATACACTCTCATTAGTAGGAAATTTTTATGCTGAAATCCAATTTTCAAGTTATTTGATAGAGTTACTGATTCCGATCACTATTGGCTTAAGTTCCATACCCCTTTTACTCACTAAAAAACATTTTTTTGAATCTGAAAAATCGTGGTTTTTCCCGATTATGACTGTTCTTTTTGGAATAATTCATGGTTTAGGTTTTGGGCGATATTTCAGTATGCTTATCCCTGAGGACGCGGCCAGTCTTTCTCTTTTTTCATTTGCTATTGGAGTAGAACTTGCACAAATTTTTATTGTATTAGGTGTCCTTTTTATCAATGTTTTAGTCTTACAAATTTTTAAAATGAACCGTCAAAAATGGGAATTTTTGATTGGTGCAATGGTCCTTTCTCAAGTTTTAGTAATGATATTTGAAAGGATATAAACAGGATTCTGTCCTAATTTGGTATCTTAGACCCAATGGCAAAAAATAAACAAATTAAGTATGACCAAGCCTATCTTAAAATGGCAAATACATGGGGTCAACTTTCTTATTGCGAACGAAAAAAAGTAGGGGCCTTGATTGTTAAGGATCGTATGATTATTTCAGACGGTTATAATGGTACTCCTTCGGGGTTCGAAAATGTTTGTGAAGATGAAAATCATTACACAAAATGGTATGTGCTTCATGCAGAAGCCAATGCTATTTTGAAAGTAGCGTCTTCTACCCAATCTTGTAAAGGAGCGACACTTTATATAACTTTGTCTCCCTGCCAAGAATGTAGTAAATTAATCCATCAATCCGGTATTGTCCGTGTCGTATATTCCAAGGCCTATAAAGACACAAGTGGGTTAGATTTTTTAGAGAAAGCAGGAGTTCAACTGGAATGCGTTCCTATGTAAACTATAGATTGTGAAAAGAAATACTATTTTTTTATTTTTGATTGTACTGCTTTCTTCAGCTATTGGATATCTCTACGGTTCTCTTAAGGGAAACAACAATTTACAAACGGGTTTTGTACATCCAAGTATCCAAAAGCTCAATCGTTTGATTACTTATTTGTCTGAGGATTATGTAGACAAAATAAATACTGACAGTTTAGTTAGTTCTGTAATCAGTGATATAGTAGATGAACTTGATCCTCATTCTGTGTATATACCTGCAATACAGAGACAGGCTATTTCAGAAAATATGCAAGGGAATTTTGAGGGCATAGGCGTTCAATTTTTTATGCAAAAGGACACAATTGCTGTGGTTCGAGTTTTAGACGGAGGGCCCAGTAAAAAAGCAGGATTAATTTCTGGAGATCGGATTCTTATGGCCGATCAAGACACTTTGTATTCTAAACAAAAAACGAATGATGAAATTATCTCTAAACTTAAGGGACCTTCCGGAACAGCTGTATCACTTAAAGTTTTTAGAAAAAAAACAGACTCTATTTATACCTTCAACCTCAAAAGAGGACCAGTGCCATTACCTAGTATATCCTCCTCATACATTTTAAAAGAAAAGATTGGCTATTTGAAAATCAATCGATTTTCTCAAACAACTTACACGGAATTTGAAGCTGCTATGAGAAAACTCCTAGAGCAAGAAATGGAGCATCTGATTCTAGATCTAAGAGGAAATCCTGGGGGATATCTGCTGCCTGCAAAACAAATTGCTGATGACTTTTTGTCTTCTGGGAAGCCCATCGTTATTGTCGAAGCTAATAATGGAAGACGAGAGCGAACTGTAGCCTCCTCCAATGGGATTTTTGAAAAAGGGAGTCTATATGTTTTAGTTGATGAAAATTCTGCCTCAGCTAGTGAAGTTATTGCAGGAGCAATTCAAGACAACGATAGAGGATGGATTATTGGTAGAAGAACATTTGGGAAAGGATTAGTACAGCAGCAAATGCCATTGGGAGAGGGGGATCAAATAAGATTGACAACTGCTAGGTATTTTACTCCCACAGGAAGATCGATACAGCGTCCTTATGATTTAAGTACCAAGTCAGAATATTATGCGGAAGTTCAACAACGTTTTGAAACCGGTGAAATGGAAAATTCTTCAAATATTCCTGTGAATGACAGTCTTGAATTCATGACTCCAAGTGGAAGAAAGGTTTATGGAGGAGGAGGGATTACTCCTGATTTTTATTTGAATAATGAGAATACCCCAGAAGAAGAATGGAACTCATTTATTATGCGGTCTAATCTTGTAGACCGTTTTGTCTTTTTAGAATTGGATAAAAACATAAAGAAATATAATTTTGACAATGCCCCTAAATTCTTTAATGAAGAATTACCCTACAAAGAAGATTTTGTTAAAGCATTTAAAGACTATTGTTTAGCAAATAATTACCCCGTAGACTTTAAAGATGAAGAAAGCCTCTTGGTTTCCATAAAAGCATACATAGCATTGCAACTTTTTGATGAGAATATGTTTACTAGAATCGTAAATAAAGAAGATCTTTTTATCAAAAAGGCACTTGATGAAATGGGGTTAGACTGATTTATTTTTTCAGTTTCTTTGCTATTTTTTTTGAAAGCATAAGGATGAAAAGAAGTAAAAAAGCACTGGCCGAAGCCATAGATCCTATCAGTGCAACGCTGCTATTACCAAATAGTGGGGCATCCCAATCTATTTGAGTGAGGTTAAAAATAAACATCCCAAGCGCAAGGATCATTAAAAGAGGGAGAATAATTTTCATTTTTTAAAATTAGGGATTTATATGAGTTGACCGATGTTGGTCGTAAAAAGTTTTACTGCAATCGCTAAAAGAACTACACCAAAAACTTTTCGGATGATACTAATTCCAGACTTTCCAAGAATTCGTTCAATATGCTTGGAAGACTTGAGAATGATATATACAAAAAGAATATTAATTAGAATTGCCAAGATGATATTGATCACATCGTATTCGGCCCTCAAGGAAAGTAGGGAAGTCATCGTTCCGGCTCCAGCAATCATAGGAAAAGCAAGAGGTACTATGGAAGCAGTTTCTGGAATATCGTCTTTGTATAAATTGATTCCTAAAATCATTTCAAGTGCTAAAAAAAGAATAACAAAAGATCCCGCAACAGCAAAAGAATTGATGTCAATTCCAATAAGCTTGAGAATCTCTTCTCCTAAGAATAAAAAACTGATCATGATGATTGCCGAAACAACAGAAGCTTTTTCCGATTGAATATGCCCTACCTTTGCTCGTAGGCTTATGATTAATGGGATGTTACCAATGATGTCAATGACTGCAAACAAGACTAGACTAGCCGATAAAAGTTCTTTAAAATCAAACATTATTCTAATTTTTGCAAATGTAATTTCATTCTTAGGATTTAACCGTTAAATTATCAGTAATTTTGAAAAAACACACACCATGTTGTCTATAGAAAATACCCTAGTCTCTGATGAGTTAATGTCTGAAGATTTTGTTTGTAATATTTCAAAATGTAAAGGGGAGTGTTGTGTAGCTGGGGAAGCAGGAGCTCCCTTGGAGAAAGAGGAAACTAGTTTTTTGTCCAAAAATTTCTTAAAAATCAAACCTTTTCTAAATGAAAAAGGGATCCGTTCTATCCAAGAACAAGGAGTGTATGTAACTGGGATTGATGGAGACTTAGAAACTCCCTTAGTAGACGGTAAAGAATGTGCTTATACGGTATTTTCAGAAACTGGAATTGCATCTTGCGGGATTGAAAAAGCACACAAACAGGGAGTTATTGATTTTCAAAAGCCAATATCTTGTCATTTATACCCAGTTCGTGTTCAGAAATATGAAAACATGACCGCTGTAAATTATCATAGTTGGTCTATTTGTTCCGACGCATGTAGTTTTGGACAAGCCCTAAAAATTCCTGTATATCAATTTGTGAAAACTGCCCTGATCCGCAAGTTTGGAAAAGCATGGTATGAGGCTTTGGAAAAATATGCTGAAAAGACGTCCTAGTGATTTGCTACTGTTTCTAGGGCATTCGAGAGGTTGACAAGATATAATATTCTGATTTACATTTAGTTAACAAAAGTATGATTTCCCTAAAAAATCATAAAAAAGACACATTTTGTTAAAAACTAATACCCATTGTGGAAAAGTTCACCTTTCAAATATGAGTTCAATTTAGAATCTTTGTAAGACAATATTCAATTAAAATTTTATTAAACAATAATTCAAAACAGATGGCTGCAGTAGAACCGATTCTCCAAGAAAATGAAAACAGATTTGTAATTTTTCCTATTAAACATCATGACATTTGGGAATGGTACAAAAAAATGGAGGCTAGTTTTTGGACTGCTGAAGAAATTGATTTACACCAAGACCTTTCAGATTGGAATAACAAGTTGAATGATGATGAAAAATATTTCATCAAACATATCTTGGCTTTCTTTGCAGCATCAGACGGTATTGTAAATGAAAATTTAGCTGAAAACTTTGTAAACGAAGTGCAGTATTCAGAGGCAAAGTTTTTCTACGGTTTCCAAATTATGATGGAAAATATTCATTCCGAGACGTATTCGTTGTTAATTGACACCTACGTTAAAGATGACGCTGAGAAAGATAACTTGTTTAGAGCTATCGAAGTATTTCCAGCAATAAAGAAAAAAGCGGATTGGGCATTGAAGTGGATTGATTCAGACTCTTTTGCAGAGCGTCTCATTGCTTTTGCCGCTGTAGAAGGAATCTTTTTTTCAGGAGCATTTTGTTCAATTTATTGGTTGAAAAAGAGAGGTCTTATGCCAGGTTTAACCTTCTCTAACGAATTAATTTCAAGAGACGAGGGAGTGCATTGTGATTTTGCAGTACACCTTCACAATCATCACTTGATAAATAAAGTGCCACCAGCACGAATCAAAGAAATTCTTCTAGACGCACTGAATATTGAACGTGAATTTATAACAGAGTCTTTGCCTATTAGTCTGATTGGAATGAATTCAAAATTGATGACTCAGTATTTGGAATTTGTAACAGACCGTTTGTTAGTAGAGCTTGGTCTTGAAAAAGAATACAACGTGACGAATCCTTTTGATTTTATGGATATGATCTCGTTACAAGGAAAAACTAATTTCTTCGAGAAACGAGTTGGAGAATACCAAAAGGCTGGGGTACTCAGCAACGAAAATAGCGAGACTAAAATTAGTTTTGATGAGGACTTTTGATCCAAGTCAATCACAAACCATAAACCAGGAGTAACAGAATTAGTAAATAAATTATAAAGCCAAAAGTATGTTTGTAGTAAAAAGAGATGGTCGCAAAGAACCCATCATGTTCGATAAAATTACCGCTAGAATTCGTAAACTCAACTACGGATTAAATCCGCTTGTTGATCCTGTTCGGGTTGCTATGCGTGTCATTGAAGGACTATACGATGGTGTGACAACTTCTGAGTTGGATAATCTAGCTGCAGAAATTGCAGCGACCATGACTACAACACACCCAGACTACGCAAAGTTGGCTGCGAGAATTTCAGTATCCAATCTGCATAAAAATACGAAGAAGTCTTTTTCGGAGACGATGACTGATTTGTATGAGTATGTTAATCCCAGAACAGGAAAAAAGGCTCCATTACTTTCTGATGAAGTTTATAAAATCATAGAAAAGAATGCAGATCAATTGGATTCCAGCATTATTTACAATCGTGATTTTGGATACGATTTCTTTGGCTTTAAAACCCTAGAACGGTCTTATCTTCTGAAATTAAATGGGAGTATCGTTGAACGACCTCAGCACATGCTCATGCGTGTTTCAATTGGAATTCATTTGGACGATATTGAATCTGCATTAGAAACCTACGAATTGATGTCTAAGCGTTATTTCACCCATGCAACACCGACATTATTCAATTCGGGAACACCCAAACCACAAATGTCCTCATGTTTTTTATTAGCCATGAAAGACGATAGCATTGACGGAATTTATGACACTCTGAAGCAAACTGCTAAAATATCTCAGTCAGCTGGTGGTATTGGATTGTCTATTCACAATGTACGTGCAACAGGTTCTTACATTTCAGGGACAAATGGAACTTCTAACGGCATCGTACCCATGCTCAGAGTATTTAACGATACAGCTCGTTATGTAGATCAAGGTGGGGGCAAGCGTAAGGGGTCTTTTGCAATATATGTAGAACCATGGCACGCTGATATTTTTGAGTTTTTAGAATTGAAAAAAAATCACGGGAAAGAAGAAATGCGAGCTAGAGACTTATTCTATGCTATGTGGACTCCCGATTTATTTATGAAACGTGTCGAAGAAAATTCGGATTGGACTTTAATGTGTCCGAACGAATGCCCAGATCTATTCAACGTTCACGGAGATGAATTTGAAGCTCTTTATACCAAATATGAAAATGAAGGTAAAGGCCGAAAGACCATCAAAGCACGTGAACTCTGGGAGAAAATTTTAGAATCTCAGATCGAAACGGGTACACCCTATATGTTGTACAAAGATTCAGCCAATAGAAAATCCAACCAAAAAAATCTCGGTACGATACGTTCATCCAACTTATGTACAGAGATCATGGAATACACCTCCCCAGATGAAGTTGCAGTATGTAATCTCGCCTCTATTGCACTGCCCATGTTTATCAAAGACGGTGCATTTGACCATCAAGCCCTTTTCGATGTTACGGTTCGTGTAACAAAAAACCTCAACAGAGTCATCGACAGAAACTATTACCCAGTCAAAGAAGCGGAGAATTCGAATTTCAGACACCGTCCTGTTGGATTAGGCGTTCAAGGATTGGCAGACGCATTTATAATGTTACGCCTACCTTTTACTTCTGACGAAGCTAAGAAATTGAATCAAGAAATTTTTGAAACACTCTATTTTGCAGCGGTAACGGCATCTGCTGAAGAGGCAAAAAATGACGGACCTTATCAGACCTATAAAGGATCTCCAATGTCCAATGGTGAATTCCAACATAATATGTGGGGGATTAAGGATGAAGAACTAAGTGGTCGTTGGGATTGGGCAGCATTACGCAAGACTGTCAAAAAGCAAGGAGTTCGAAATTCCTTACTCGTTGCTCCTATGCCGACAGCAAGTACTTCTCAAATCTTAGGGAATAACGAATGTTTTGAGCCATATACTTCCAACATTTATACTCGAAGAGTACTTTCAGGAGAATTTATTGTGGTAAACAAACACCTTCTTGAAGATCTAGTAGAAAGAGGCCTTTGGAATGAGGATATGAAACAAGAGTTAATGAGAAATAATGGTTCAGTTCAGAATATCGAAGGAATTCCAGATGACCTAAAAGAACTTTATCGCACTGTTTGGGAAATGAGTATGAAAGACATCATAGACATGTCACGCCAACGCGGTTACTTCATAGACCAATCACAATCTTTAAACCTCTTTATGGAAGGGGCAACTATGGCCAAATTAACCTCCATGCATTTTTATGGTTGGAAGTCAGGGCTTAAAACAGGTATGTATTATTTAAGAACGAAATCGGCTGTAGATGCGATCAAGTTTACATTGGATAACAAAGCCAAAGCAGAAGCTCCACCTGTAGCAGAAATTGCAGCAGGCACAATAGCGGCAAAACCTGAGCAAGCGAATGTCCCTGTAGAACCCTTGAGTCCACAAGAGCTCAAAGAAATGTTGGCACAAGCAAAGGGCAATGAAGACGATGATTGTTTGATGTGTGGTTCTTAAATAAGTTGCAGTTAGTGATAAAAAAAGCTCTTTTTAGAGCTTTTTTTATGCTCTATAATCACCTTTAAATCAACGATTTATGCCCCAATGTTAATTTAATGTTACCAAAACGTTATGTAATTATGTTTTTATTGTTAACTTTGTGTAAATACTAAATACAGAATTTATGAAAATGATTACACAATTTAAAAATAGCATCTTTATTTTTCTCTTCATTGCTATGCCATTAACGGCTCAAGAAAATGATAAATCAAAATCATACGTTCAAGAAGGAGATCAGATAAAATACACTGAGTTTCATACCAATGGTCAAATAGCTCAAACGGGATATTTCTTAAATGGAAAGAACCACGGGCTTTGGACCAGTTTCAATTTAGACGGTACCAAAAAGAGTGAAGGTACATTTAACAATGGCCAAAAAGTTGACGCTTGGTTTTTTTGGAATGACAAGGTCTTAATCGAGGTAACTTACAAGAACAACGCTGTCGAAAAAGCCATTCAATGGGATCAATCAGAGGTGCTTGCCTCTAAAGATCTTGAATAGTCTAGGTTACAATTTTTTTACTACTGAATAATACTTATCAATAAGTTCTAACTTATGTGTAATTAACTCTTTGGTTCGTATCAAAAAGTTAAAGTAGAGTGTGGTATTTTTAGGACTTGTTTCCTCGGTTCGTGTTCGCTCAATTTGAGTATTAATCTTTTCATCAATTAGTTCAGTAATCTTATTTTTTTCAAACAACACATCTTGAAACTCTTTGATGTTTTGTTTTAATCTAAATGCTTCTCTTGCTTCTTTAATCGTGCTTTTTAAATGGCTCTCGATATTCTTAAGCTCTCGAATCTGAGCCAATTTTAATTTTCTATGGTTGTTATTTACATGATTATAACTTATTCGTGAGAGATAGCTTAGATCTTCAGACAAATCGTGTAAATATTGAAGCAATTCAATATAAAAATTACTAGCAGCGATGGAACTGTCTTCTAGATTTCGAATAAAATAAAAAAGTTGGCTGTTTAAATTTTCAACTTCTTCCGCTAATTTTATTGATTTTTTTTGCGCTTTTTCTAGTGCTTTGATATCATTAGTTGACAAACCAACTACTACAAAGCTGAAAATATCAAAACTTTTTTTCATTACTGTCTCAATCGTAGTACCAGTTTCTTCAATTACTCCTATAAAGGAACTGCTTTCTACTATCAGAGCCCGTTCCTCTTCGAGTAATTCTTTATTCTCTTTTTTATGTTTGATGAAATTTTTTCCAATGAGGAGTAATATGATAAACATGATTACAGCAATCACTTGTACTCCTCCAATGTAAAATAAATATACAATCATTCCTGCGACGACAAACGCACTTAGTGCTGTTAAAAACCAACCACCAATCACATTTAATACACCTGCTACACGATATACGGCACTATCAGCACCCCAAGCCCGATCTGCTAACGAAGTCCCCATTGCAACCATAAAAGCCACATAAGTGGTTGATAGCGGAAGTTTAAAGGATGTTGCCAAAGCGATTAATAAGGCCGCAATAACCAGATTGATACTGGCACGTAACTTATCAAATGATGGAGCAGCCGCATTACTTTTTTTGGAGTGTGTTGGACTAAAGGATTTGTCAAGTTTTTGGAGCTGTTTTTCAGAAAGTGTTTTTTGAAATAGCTGATTTACACTTATAAAAAAGCGGACTAAATAACGTGAAAGCAGATTGGGTTTGAATCGTTCTCGAGTGTCAAATTGATTGGATAAACTCAAAGAAGTTTTTACTACTTTTTTTGCTTTAGAGGAAAAGACTAACGTCAAAATCATAATCAAACCTGAGAGCAATAAGAACAAGGTTGGGGTAGCTACTTTTTCACTTAACACACCCATACTAAATTCATTAGCAGCAAGACCAGAACTGACCCAAGCTTCATAAGATTGAAAAGCAGCAATTGGAACTCCTATGAAATTTACTAAATCATTTCCGGCAAAAGCCAACGCTAGAGCGAAAGTTCCGACACCGATAATGACTTTAAATATATCTCCCTTTAAAAAACGAATAATAACATAGGAGAATATATACCAAAAAATAAAACTAATTAGATTGACAATTAAAGTATTACTTTCTATGTATCCATTGATGGTAAGCCCAGATAAAAATTCAAATTCTAAGTTAGAATAAGGAGTGCTTTTAATTCCTTTAATCAAGATAAAATCAAAGATAGAGGCTAATGCAAGACCTCCAAATAATGAATTGAGTAGCGCAGATTTTTTTTCGTATTGGTAGCTGTATATCAATCTAGATATCCATTGGGAAAATGCGCCTATGGTAAAAGCGATGAAAATTGAAAGTAAGATCCCTAATACAATTTGGGTTGCTTTCTCTGTATTGATGTAGTTAGTAAGTTCAACCAAAGTTCCTCCTTGCTCAATAATTTTGATTGAGCCCATAACAACTGCTGCTCCTAATAGTTCAAATACAATAGAAACTGTGGTAGAGGTCGGTAATCCTAATGTATTAAAAAAATCAAGCAAAAGGATGTCCGTCATCATTACAGCCATAAAGATGTATATGATTTCGTCAAAGAAAAAAGCGTGAGGATTAAAGATTCCCTTTCGTGCTACTTCCATCATTCCACTTGAGGATATTGCTCCAAAAGCAATACCCAAACTAGCCAAAATCATGATATTCCGAAAGGATATCGCTTTAGACCCAATTGCAGAATTAAGGAAGTTTACTGCATCATTACTCACTCCAACTATTAAGTCTCCTATGGCGAGTAAACCCAATAAGATGATTATGTATAAGTAAATATTTTCCAAGGAATCTTTCTAATATTAAAATTGAACAGCATAACTAAGAGAAAATGTTCTACCAATATTACGAAGACTAAAGTATTCGCTTTCATCATTAAAGCCAATAAATTGACTCTCTCGAGCATCATCTAAAAGGTTGGTTACTTTCAAAGTTAGTGTTCTATTATTTTTAAGTTGTTTTATCAAGTTAAAGTTAAGACTATTAAATGGCATGGTATATACATCTGGATAAAAACCATCACCTACAACTTGTAAGGTTTTCCCTTGAACATTGTAAAATAGCCCACCCTGTATGCCTTTTTCAATATTATTATATTCAATACCTGCATTAATTAGATAAGGAGATTGACCTTGAAGTGGTCTTGAATCACCTAAAGTTTGTCCATCTCTTAATCCAAGTTGTCTCAATTTCAATTCATCTTCACTATACTTTTCATCAGAAATAATATAAGATCCGTTAAGGTTGAGATTCCAGTTAGCTAAATTATTGAACCAGGTCCCTAATTTTTTTCTAAATTCCAATTCTAATCCAAATACATTTGCAGTTTCTAGATTTAGAGGTTTATAGTTAGAAGTAGAGGCTGCGACAAATCCAATTTCGATCGGATCAGTCAGATTTTTATAGAAAGCACTGAAGGCAAATAATTGTGCATTTTCTCCATAAGCTTCGTAGCGAATATCAAAATTATCTATGTATGTAGGCCTAATATTGATGTTTCCAATAAAAAATAGATTGGACAAGGGATCATAAATTTCAGCAATAGAGGCTTCTTTAAAACTTGGTCTAGCTGTTGTAAGTGAATAGGCTACTCGTATATTTTGATTTTCTTTTAGGCTGTAAATGAAATTTAATGAAGGGAATACATTGTTTTTATTAATGATGTTTTCATTTTCAAATACTTGACCTAACTGACTATTTTCTCCAGTATAGAATACCTGATAATTTTCAAAGCGCAGACCAATAATTGATTTTAATTTTTCTGTGACATTGAATTCATTTGATATATACGCTGCAAAATTTTGCTGTTTAGCATTAAATATATTTGCATCCTGACGAATTGTAGTTTGAGGGTTGATGTAGGTACCATCAGCATTGTTGGGTCCAATTAAATTTGATGGGTTAAATAGTTGGTTTGGATCTCCCCCATAGTTATCCCAATCACTTTCCGAGGTAAAATTTGAACTAACTGAGTATTGAGCAATTGAAAAGTCTCTCTCTTTTAAAGAGCCGAACAGTCCAAATTTTAAAACAGCATCAGATTTTAAAAATTGAAACCTTTTGGTAAAATCAACTTTACTAACTAAGTTGTTTTCATCCAATGTTCTCCATATTCGTTTCGGTTCTGTATTTTCTTGAAAACTAAAGATACCCTCTTCATCTTGAAAGGTAGTATTTCGAACATCCTTATCGTGAACCTTTGCTAAGGTTCCAGAGAGTGTCCATTCCAATTTTAAATTGGATTCTTCAAAATTGTGCAAACCAGAAAGCATTCCATTGGAAATACTTCTTTCATTGTATTCTAAGTTAAATTTATTAAAGTCGATGAAATCTGAAAAACGAGTAAGTTGTCTAAATATTCCGGAGGTACTTTGTCCATTTTGAATGTGGAGTCCGTTAAATTTTATTTTCGATGTATTCGTTTTATAAGTCATCCCAAAAAGGGTACTTGCAATAATATTTTGCCCACCAATAGTCCCAGATTGAATTCGGTTTTCTTCAAATGCCAATACGCTTTTATTGGGGCTGAAATTAAAAATGTTATCTTGAGTATTTTCATAAAGTGTTTGCTCACTTTTGTATGATACCGATCCTAGGACTCCAAAGGAATGTCCATTTTCAAAGTTAAATTGGTTACCGTAGGTGATTCCAAATCCAAAGTTCATCCCACTATTGGAAACCTGAGGTGCCATTTGAGGATTAAATTGATTGCTAATTCTGTTGACCAGATTCATTCCTAGTTCTGTCTGATTTAATCTTGGATCAAATTCGTTTCCTAGAAAACTATTCGCAATTTTATTTTTTCTAGAACCGTCGTCAAAGCCCAAAAAGTCGGTGCTTCCACCTGTATAACTTAGGTAGTTATCATTAAAATGCATATCGGGATTGTATGCTGTACTTACAGAAACGGAAAACTCTTCTTTACTTGGAAAGTCTTTGGTAATAATATCAATAACTCCACCAGTAAAATCTGCAGGTAAATCAGCTCTTGCCGATTTAATTACCAAAACATTGGAGAGCATGTTAGTAGGGAATAAATCCATTTGAATTGTATTTCTATCTGGATCCAAACCTGGGATATCGATCCCATTTAAGATGGATTTTGAATATCGATCTCCCAATCCACGAACATAAACGTATTTACCTCCTTGAACTGATACACCCGGGACACTTTTTACTGCCGATGCAATCGTACTTGCTCCTATTTTTTTGAAAGCTTGAGCTGAGATACCGTCTATTAAACTGGCTGATTTTTTTTGAATTTCTAATACGGAGGCTTCTGTATTTCTTTTTGCTTCTACAGTTACAACTACCTCCTCTAAACCTTGGGCAGCTGAGTTTATGACTACATCGATTATGGTGTATTCATCATTAGTTACTTCAATTTCAGTAATAATTTTAGTTTCATATCCTACAAACGAAAATTGTACTGAATAGGTTCCAGCTTGTAGTTCAAAAGTGTATTTTCCGTCAAAGTCTGAGGTAACCCCCTCTCCTGTTTCAAGGACGAGGATATTAGCAAAAGGTAGAGGCTCATTGAAGTCACCATCAATTACTGTCCCAGTAATTCCATATTGACCCAAAGCATAGAAAGAAAATAAAAAAGAGGTAAGAAGGGAAATAGTTCTAATTTGATTCATCAGTTTAATCATAGTATTTATATAAAAAATTACATGCTCAGCAAGAGCTGAGCATGTAATTAAAAAAAGTATTAATAGATTTATATGTTAGTTATTATAAGCATAAAAAGTCCAAGAGAAAATTGAATCATCAGCTAGTCCATTTCCATCAGCTTGTGCAGTTACTACTTCTGCAAAAGTCGAAGCATCAGTTTCAAATGTACTTTCGTCAGATTTATCATCGAAAATTAGGTCAAGTGTTTCAACATCTGAACAAACAGCACCTTCAGCATCAACAGGATGTAGAATATCAATATTTGCAAAGGTTAAAGTTCCTGCAGTATATGTTGTAGCGTCTGCAGAAGCATCTAATTCAACATCTTTACCACTTGCGAAATTTTTAAACAAAATATTGAGTAAATCGCCCGTTGCTCCTTTTCTGAAGTCAGCCATTTCACCGTCTACACCTTCTGAAGTACAATTATCAGTAGCACCAATAACTGTAGCATTTTTTAGTGTAAATCGCCCAGTTGCAGATCCTTCAGGTCCATCGATTTCAAATCCGTGGTCAGAAGCTGCTGTCAAAACAACTAATGCACCATCAATGGTACCAGCATACCCTTGATCGATATCAATAGCGTCATCTCCCTGTCCCCAAACTAGAAGATTTGAAGCATTAACTGTTCCTCCAAAAAATTCGATTCCATCATCTACATTTCCTACAATTTCGATGTGATTGATTGTAGTTCCAGAACCAACACCTCCTAAAGTAAGACCATTAATTTCATTTCCTTCTCCAATTTCTGCACCACCATGTCTGATTGAAAGGTATTCTACTGTACCAGAATTGTCAGCTGCGTCAGAACCTCCGTAAAGACCACTAGTATCTGAAGTAGGAATTCCCTCAATTTGAAGTTCAGTCACATCTCCTGAGAAAGAAGAAGGTGCATAACCTAGGATAATAAGTCCACCCCATAAACCTCTTGTATCTACATTTAAAGAGGGTCCATTTGATGGATAATCACCTCCAACTTCAATGTTATCTGAAATTGATGTCATAATGATTGGCGCATCTGCAGTACCATTAGCTAAAATAGTGGCACCTCTTGCTATGATAAGAGTAGAAGCATCAGCTCCAGTTCCAGCTGCTGCTTTAATTATTGTTCCTGCAGGAATGGTTAAAGTAACTCCATCCAACACGGAAACTCTTCCTTTAAGTAACCAAATTTTTGAAGCATCTAATGTGATATCAGAAGTAACGTTCCCCTCCAATGTTGAATCGGCAAAAGGATCTACTTCAACTGTTTGAGTTTCCACAACTTTTTCAACAACTGTTTCAGTTACAGTTACATACTCAATTATAGGTTCTTCTTCAGTACAAGAACTTAAAAAAGCTACTGCAGCAAATAAAGGAATAAATTTAATTTTTTTCATGTTGATTGATTTTTATCATTTAGATTTGTAGCAAATGTAATGGGCATCAAACGGATTAATTTTAGCTAAATGTTAATTCATATTCTTGGTTTTTTACCA
>Ga0213863_10000749_pt1 | contig 24162 bp, 18 predicted proteins | sample PICome_8_FD_160128 | JGI IMG/M metagenome (GOLD analysis project Ga0213863, IMG submission 160128) | Coastal seawater microbial communities near Pivers Island, North Carolina, United States - PICO497 | ecosystem: Environmental > Aquatic > Marine > Coastal | place: USA: North Carolina... | reverse complement strand
ATTTAGTAATTTTAAAATTTAAGTAAATAATGAATTGTTATAAAATAAGTGAAAAAAAATTAATAAAGACACTTTATTAGTTGGGAATGAATTTCAGAGAGGTCTATGTTCATTAACCTCTTTTGGTCTATATTTTTTTAAAAGAAGACCTAAAAGAAGAGGATGACAAATGAAATAAAGTTGAATTATAACTTTTTCAGCTTATTGAAAAGGCTTCAGGTTGGCGCTAGGAGCCTTTTCGCATTTTTATAAGGTTTGTTTATTGAAAATTTGGGGGCGATCGGTTTCGACGGGGTATGAGATGTGTCGAGCTGCACGCGGAGGATGACAGTCTCCTCCTTAATCATCTGTCACAACAATAAATGCCGATAACGGCTACATGGCTGCAGCTTAGTCTAGCAGCTCGTTCCAGCTCCGATTAACCTATGGTCTAAGCATGGAACGTCATTAACATAGGCTCGTTTCAAATATGTCTACTACTTTGAAATTAAACTTATGTAGGCTGGTCTTACCTAATTTTTGTCACTGATAAAAGGAAAGATGAGAAAACTAATCAGATGGCTAAGCATGTAGACGCTCTTCATTACTCTTCTTCGGACGGGAGTTCGATTCTCCCCGCCTCCACATCACTATCATAGAGACAAAATAGATACTTATATTTTAGCTTTTACAAATACTGTAGGTGTAAAGTCAAACATCAATACATTGGTGTTTTTTTCATTTTCACTAAATTGATTAAGCCTTACATGGCTTATGTTTTTTTTATTATATACATTATAAATAGATAAACCCATCTCTATTATTGAGTATTTCTTCTTAAAAGATTTTGAAAGACTAAGATCAAGTCTATGTATTGGGCTTAGTCTGTTTATATTTTTATTTCCATTAATACGGGTTTGGAATCCACTCTGTATGTATACGTCTTCACTAGAGGTGAAAACAGCTCCGGATGATAAAACCCACATTGCAGAAATGTCCCAATTAAAAATTCGGGTCATAGTTACGGTCTTTAATTCATGGCTTCTATCATAATCAGCTAAGAATTCAGCTGAATTATTTAAAGTATTAAAATTATATAAAGTCTTATTATAGTGGTAAGAAATCCATCCTGAGATCTGGCCCTCTTTTTTCCGTGCTAAAAACTCAACCCCGGTTGACTTACCCGACCCTTTTTCTATGTCAATTGAATCTATTTGATTATTTAAAGTAATCGATGCGCCTTCAAATAAAGAGCCATTAAGTTGAAAAATATTTCTGTATAATTTTTTGTATATGCTAGCAGAGATACTAAAATCATTATTATCAAAATAAAGACCGAAAGATGAATTTTCTGAGTCCATTTTGGGTATAGAAGTAGATGATAAAATCCACATATTTTGAGTTCCTCGAGTATTTCGAACATTATTTTTCTGGTGAATAAATTGATGGATTTTATTATATGAAAACTCTAGTGTTACATTTTCATTAGCTTTTAAATACATTGCAATTCTTGGTGAAGAATAAAAATTTTCTGTATTTGAAAAATAAGAAACACGATTTCCCAATTGAATTTTAATATAACGACTAATGGACCATTTATCCTCTAATGCTGAAGATGTAATAAATGCATTTTGCTTCAGCATTTGTTCACTTTTTAGTTGGCCATCGGTTGTCTTATTTTTGAATAATATTTTGTAATGAGAATCCTCGATATTCAAAGAAATTTTATGGTTTTTAAAACCTTTATATATTTGTTTTATTTTGATTGTTTTATGCTCTAAAGAATTATTTTCAGTAAAATGCCCAATATCTAATTGTTGATCATCAAATAATTTTTCTTGAATCGAATTATAATCACTAAAATAATTATATTGAGAAATAGATGCCGTTGATGAAAATGAATTATTCCACCTAGCTGACCAGTTTAAAATATTTCCTTGATTTGACCAGTTTGTCTTTTCATTAAATGTTATGGAATCACTAGAAAATATATTCTCAAAACCGTAAAATTCTCTATTTTCTGATATTTTATCTTTTCCTAAAATTAGAGTATGGGATAATTTATGTTTAGGCGAAAAGAGGACAGAAACTTTACTTACAACATCTTCATAACCACTTTGGATGTCGTAACTTGATTTTTTAGAGTTCTCTTCTATTGCGCTATTTGAAATAAGACTGAACTGATCATCTCCAGTTACATACTGTTTAATCGCTTGATACAAGTTTGTAGGAGACATACCTGTAAAAGATCTTCTAAAGTTAATTAGAAAGTTAACTCTTGAAAACAAAGGTGCTTCTATGCTTAACGTATTACTTAAAAAATTACTTGAAAAAGAAGCCCGAGGTTTTAACCCGTCACCGTTTCTAGTTGTTAATTTAAGAACACTGGATAAACGCCCACCAAATTCAGCAGGGATATTACTTTTATACAACTGTATATTTTTAATTACATCATGAGGTATGCTACTTAAAAAACCAAATAAATGATTTGTTTGAAAAATAGTCAATCCATCAATTGAAACTAAATTTTGATCATGGTTTCCTCCACGAACGAATAGTCCTGAGGGACCACCTTTTGAAAGCTGTATGCCGGGTAAAAGTTCTAGAGATCTAAAAATATCAACCTCACCTAAGTTTGGCAAACTTGATATATGTTTTGGTGAAAATAAAAGTTGTCCAGGCGTCCCTGAGAGATCTAAGAATTCTCTATTTTGAGCCGTAATTGAAATTGTTTTGGATTGTAAGATTTTTGGAATTAATTCTATTTGAAAATGTTTCTCAGAATCCTGAAATCTACTTAGGTGTAAATATGAAGATTGATAACCAATATATTTTATATTCAGAGTACAAGTTGAAGTTGAAATATTTGAAATTGAGAACTCTCCGTTTTGATCTGAAATTTCTCCAATAAGTTGATCTGAATCATAAATACTTGCGAAAGCAATAGCCTCCTTAGTTTCAATATCAATTATGGATCCTGAAATAGAAAAGGTAAAAGGCTTATTTATTTGGTAAAGGATGTATTGCGATTCAATCTTCTCCCATTCCAAATTTAAATTTAATAATATTAGATCTAAAACTTCAGATTCAGAACAGTCTACACACTTTTTTTTAATTATTGGATTTATAATTTGATCAGAATAGGCAATTAAGAACCCATGATCTTCCACTAGTGTATTAATAGCCTTTTTGAGTTTGATGTTTTCAAAGTTAAAAGAGACTTGATTTGATTTTGCAAATATAAATGAGGAAGTAAGTAAAATAGAAAAAAAAAGTAAATCTTTTCTGAGAGCCTTAACCTTATAAAATAATACAGTTTTCACCATCAAATTTAAACGTTCTTTGACTTAGTGTTGTGATGGCACGTATTGAGGTTTTTAGATTGTTTATATCAATAATGCCTGTGATAGTTAGTTCTTCTATCTTGGGGTCAGAGAAAGTAAAAGAGATATCAAATTTTCTTTCAAGTTCTAGAGAAATTTGTTTGAGTGATTTTTGATCACAAAAGATTTTGTCATATCTCCAGCCTGGGTAATCAGTATATGTTTTTTTGAGCCTGTTTCTATTTAAATAATTTTCTGATATCTGAAGCTCTTGCCCCTTTTCGAGATTATAAGATTTTACTTTTGAAGTAAAGTTAACCGAGCCTGAAGTCACTCCAAGTTCAAAAATCTCGCTTCTGTTTTTTAGATTAAAAGAGGTACCGAGAACCGTTACTTCTCCATATTCAGTTTTAATTATAAATGGTAAGGTCCCTTTTTCAACTTCAAAATAGGCTTCTCCTTTAAGCTTAACTTTTCTATTAAGAATATTATAATCTTTATCAACATTTAGATTACTTGCAGAATTTAAATATATTTTGGAACCATCTGCTAGAGTGTAAACTTTTTCTTCTCCAATTTTAGTATTAAAAGAATCAGTTTTTGATGTTAAAAAGAAAATTGCTATTAAAAAAATACTTAGAGCTGGTACATATTTCAAACTAGGTCTTATTTTGTTCCAAAGTAAAGCGATAAGACTTTCTTTAATGGGTCTCTTCTTTAAGTTATATGCGGTCTCCGAATCATGAATTCTCATTTGTTGTTCTAGCCTATCCCAAACAATTTTTTTATCCGGTGGTTCTGGTATATCGGACTTGAGACTGAGATTCCAGATTTTTTTTTCTTGGCTATCGATTATTTACTCCATTAAAATTACTTAAAGTTAGTATAATATTAACGAAATGACTTTTTATTGTACTCATGTATAATTTTTTAGGTATTTTTTTAAAATTTTTAAAGCTCTATAAATTTGATTCTCAACAGTTCTAATACTTAAAGATAAAATATCTGCTATTTCTGCATTCGTTTTTCCTTCAATTCGACTAAGTATAAATATATTTCTACATTTTTCTGGAAGTTCTTTGTTTACTAAGTCCTGAATTTTCTCTTGAAGTATTTCTAAATCTGTCATGGCTTGTGGATTATCATAATGAGACTTAGCAAAATCAGGTATCTGATTTTTATGTCTATTCCTAACCTCAGTATGTCTGAAATGATCATAACAAAGATTTGTTGAAATACGAGCAATTAGAGAAAAAAATGATTTATCTGGTGTTATTTTTTCTCGATTTTTCCAAACACGTAAAAATGTTTCTTGTGCGATATCCTCTGCGAGATCTCGATCTTTCGTTTTATAAATTACAAATCTAAATAAACTATCATAATAATTATGAAATAGTTTTTTAAAAGCCAAAGTGTCCGATTTTTTAACTTTCCCGAGTAATTTTTTTTCTTCTTCGATCATATAAGAGTAATCAATTTAGTCGAATTTAAATAAACACTTAACAAATACGAGTCTTAAAACTTCATTTATTTAGTCTCTAACATTTTTATTGAAAAAAATTCATTTTTAGTTAAAATATTATTTAAAAAATATTTTTATGGAGAACTATAACAAAAGACATATAAAGTTTTAAATTTAAATACACTATGCTAAAAATTCTGAACGTTATATATCGATTCTTACCAGGTCTTTTACTTTTGGTATTGTTTTATGGATGTTCTTCATTCAAAGGGCCCTTATATCCTGAAATAATTTATAACAAGCGTCAGCCGCTTATTTCAGTGACGTATGAGTATGGTGAAATAGAACTAATTTTACCTTTAAGGTATGATGCAGCTGTTCCAGATAATATTTTATTTAAAGTTTATGCACAAGGAGATACGCTTCATCCAATACTGTCTATTTTACAAGAATCACCAAAAGAGTTCTTAGCATACCTTCCCCAAGGTGTTCTAGATATTCAAAATAAAACAAATATTGTCAAAATCATACCACAAGATGATAACTTTGATCCTGTAGAAGTTCGTTTTAAAGGTATTCGATTCGGTCGTTTGACGTTGCCAAGAAAAACTATTAAAATGGGACAATTAGTTGTAAGTGGTAATACTTACCTTAACAAAAATGATTCTCTTGTTTCGGGGGCTTCAATTACACTTCAGAGCTATGATAATATTATTAATTCAACTAGATCAAATCAATCCGGAAAATTTCAAATAGCCATTCCAGGCGAATACAAGTATGCTGAACATATTAGAATTGTCGCAGGAGAAAATTTGATTTTTAAACCATTTATAAAAAAATTAGATTTTTCAAAAAGTAGGAGATTAGAATTAAAAATTGGCTTAGGTCCTTCTGACAAGATGAAAGAGCCTTTGTACATGACAAATAAGAATAATGTTCATTTTAGGAAAAGTCCTGAAATAGGTTCAGAGACATTATTTTTATTGAAAGAAGGTGAGGTGGTATCGGTTGATAAAGTGACACCCGGAGAATATTTTGGTTTTATAGAAGTATCATTGGATAAGTCAAAAAATATTCAACTTGAGGGTTGGGTCAATAGAGCTGATTTAAGATTATTTAATTTTAATAATATTTATAAACAACAAATTGAAAGGAATAGATGAAGCACTTCAATAAGATATTATTTATTCCCTTACTTTGCTCAATTTTAATAGGGCAAATAAAATTAGATGTAAGCACAATCCCGAAGAGAGTAGATGTTTATTTAGATGGTGTAAATCTAGGGCGTTCACCTATTCTAAATGAAAGAATAAAACCAGGTTTACACAGATTTGAGATAAAAAAGAGTGGGTTTGCACCATTGTCCTATGACTTATTGGTCAACCCAGCACAGGCAATTAAGTTAGATTTTTTTCTTAACCCTATTTATAAAATCAAATTTAAAACTGAGGAAAAAGGACTTGTTTTTGAATTAAATGGCGAACACCGATGGGATGTTCCTTATGTGCGACTCGAGCTTGAAGCAGGAGATCACTCTTTAAGGGTTTTTAAAATTGGTGAAATTATTGATGAGCAAATCATAAGAGTAGATGAGCCAAAAAGATTTAATTATTATTTGAAAAAACCTCTAACACTGAACTAGTATAAAAATAATGGTGAGGGTTCTCCTATCTATATTTCTTCTGAATAACCTGTTTGGCTCTAGCCAGGATCCTACCTATTTAGTCTTTAATCATTTTGATAGAGAAATTCCAGATGCTGAGAAATTACTTATTGAAAATTTTAATGATTCTAAATTTGAATTTGATACTTCTATAAAAGATATTTTTTCAGACCTAGATAGTTATGACAATCCTGCTTCGAGTCATATGGAAATGATCAAAGATTTAGGTGAAAAATATAAAGTTAATTTTATTCTATTAAATAAAATTGAACATAAAGAAGATAGATTTATTTTAGATGGGCTGTTATTTAATACAAGGTCTGGGGGTCTAATTCATCGAAGGAAAATAAACTTAAAACATTATTTAAATGGACAAATCAACGAACTTGTAATGTGGGTTGGCAAAACACTAGGTATTCAACAACAAGAGTGGCGAGAAAATAGGGAGTCCATATTATTTAGCGATCCAGAATCTATCAGTTATGAAAAGACTCCTATAGGTGCAGCAATTCGAAGTCTAATTGCGCCTGGTTGGGGGCAAGCATATTCAGATAAAAAAGTTTCAGCGGGTGTATGGTTTGGAGTTGAGGCATCGCTTAGTTTAGCTTTTGTTCTTAGTTATTTGAATTATGATAAATCTGCAAAAGGCTTTTTAAGTAATTCTGTTCTTTATAATGGCACCGATGACGAAAAATTAGTAGCAAAGTATAGATCTCTAGCTGAAACAGATTGGGAGAATCATATTATCTATAGCCGACTTGCAATTGCATTGGCCTCTGCAACGGGAACTGGCTGGGTCTCTAACAGTATCCATGCATGGATTTTTGGACCTCGTCCCTATACAAATATCTATCAAGAATGGGATAATTCATCTAAATCAAATAAAGGCTAAAAATTGAAATTTATACAAAACTATAAATTTTTGTTTTTACTATTAGTTATAGTCTTTTCATGTAAACTATATAAAAAAGACTTTGATAATCCTGTAGACTATAAAGCAAATGAGAACTTAGAAATAAGAGCACCTGCTCTTGTTTTCTATCCAAAAACAAAAACGATTGATCAAAACGAAGAAATAAAAATTGAGTCAGTTATTGTTTTTCATCCTGATTCATTGGAATCATTTGCAGGGTTGCATTTTAGCATCCAATTTCCAAAATCTTTATTAGAATTAGATACAATAAAACCAGGCTTATTTATTACAGATACAAGTAATTCGACCCCTCTATTCACCTATAATTATGATGGTTTTAACCAAATTGACATTTACGCTTATTTTCTTTCGGAAACTAAACTAGACATTGAGGGTACGGGACATATTGCTGACATTATTTTCAATTCTATATCTGCGGGTACAGACAGTATTTATTATGATTTAGACGATTGCCAAATGATAAAAATAAACGATGATGAGATACAAATAATGGGTAAGCGCGGTGCGGAGATAATAATCCAATGAAACCGCTAAAACTCTCATCGATATTTTTATTTTTTGATTGGGCACTTTACAATCCATCCACTTTATTACCTTATACGATAACATTTGATAATATAAATATCAGTGTTAATTCAAATTCATTAACTTTCTGTGAGTTTAATTTTAATTCACTATTAATGTTATATGCTAGAAATCTGAAACTATCCAGAGAAGAGGTTAAAAAAGTTTGAGAAACTCGACTTTTCTAACAATCTATTTTTGTTTAAACTCATTAGTATTAAGTCAAGTACTACTAGAAACTGATTTTGGTAATGGTAGTCTTCCAACCGGCTGGTACTTCGACCCTGTACCACCATATGCACCCGCTAATAGAGGTGAATGGACAGTCTCTTCAAGTTCCTCAGACTATAATAATGAACCTCCTTCAGCTACATATAATTGGAACCCTGCTAGTAGCAGTGGTTTTGCTGATTACTCAGAACACTATTTATATTCAGAAATAATTACTGTATCAGATCCAACATACGCGTTAGTTCAATTCCAAATTGCTCTAGATGGATATACTACGCCACCAAACCACTATAATGGTTTAAAAGCAGAATATAGTAGTGATGGAAATTCATGGTTTACTGTTCTGGAATACCAAATTAGTAATGCAAGTGGTGCGACAGTGGATATTTTACCAAGGACAGATGATTTCTATGTCACAATGGATAATACACTACAAATCCGTTGGGAGACTTATGGTACAAATTCATACCATATCGATCGTTGGCATATAGACAATGTTAAAGTAACGGCTATTCCATCAATAGCTCAAAATGGGTCCGCTACTATAAGTTCAAATAATTCGGACGACTCGCAAAAAGCAATACCTGGAGACATCATCACGCTAGCATTTACAGTTCCTGTAGCTTTAGCCTCGGGGACTGAACCGTTTGTATTGATTAATTCTACGGAAGCTTCTGTTTCTAATGTTTCAGGGCTTAATTATATTGCCGAATACACAGTACCAGCGGAAGCTACGGATGGACCAATTTCTTTCTCAATTGATTTTACAACAGGAAGTAACATTCCCGGTCCAACTTGTAGGCAAACAACTGATAATTCAAATGTATTAGTAGATGTTACGGGTCCAGTTTCTCCCAATGTAACAATTAATACAACAGCCTTAGGTGGAAATGTTTTTTCTGGAATTTGGAATACAACAAACGAAAATATTCAAGTTGAGGTAGATGTTCCTAGTGATACTACCGTAGTTGCGTTTAATTATGAAGTAGGTCAATCAGTCAGTTTAATAGGAACGAATGGGACATTAAATATTCCATCAAATGTGGTATATAGTGTAACGGATGAATTTACTTTTGAAACGTACATTAAAGTGAATTCAGCTGGAGATTTTCAGGGTTTTTTAGACTTTGGGCAATATGGATCATCTCAAAAAGGATTTGGAGCTTTTTTATATGGCGGAGGATGGCGATTTTTTTTAAAAACTACAGGGTCAGCATTATTTAGCGATATACAGCATTTGCAAGCGTCTGCCCCGATTGATACATGGGTGCATTTTGCAATTACACTTGAAAATAATACTTTAAATTTATTTAGAAATGGAATTTTAATAGGTTCAAAAGGTGGTTATCTGGGTAATGTTGATTGGGGGGGCTTTTCAGATAATTTAATTCTAGGTTCATTTGATAGTGGATCAGGGACTAATTATTTTGATGGAAAAATTGATGAAGTCCGTTTTTGGAATATTGCACGAACAGAAAATGAAATTAAAGCATATAAAAATGTTGGCTTAAATGGTGATGAAACAGGATTAATTGGTTATTGGCGGCTTGATGAAACTTCGGGTGTGGCTGCAACTGATTTATCAATTACTAATAATTCTGGAACCATAAACAGTGGAGCAAGCTTTGTTCAAGACTCTTATTTTTTATTCCAAGAAGATTCTTTAAACACTCTTTCTATTATTGGGTCAAAGTTTCAAATGCTTGGGAAGGTCTCTGGAAATTCATATGAATTACTTGGAGACAAAGTTACTATTTCAAGTGATGATCTAGCAGCTCAAAAAATAGTTCTTACAATCACGGCTGATCAATTTCAAACGTTAACAGGTTTTGACCATAACTTAAATACTGAATTTTCTGCTCGATTGTTTGATCAGTCAGGAAACTCAGCAGATGGTAATACTAGTGCAACGATTATAAATATAGATATTATTGCAGGCCCGCCTTCCTCTGTCTCGATACTCTCAAATAATACATATCCGTACCTTGCAAGAACAGGTGATCAAATTACTCTTAATATGAGTTTTCCTGAGGATGTAAATTTACCTGATGTGCTTATAGAAGCTAATTCAAGCACTGAATCTGATTTAGGTGGAGAGTCATTTAGTTCTGTATATATTCTTGATGGTACTGAACCAGAGGGTGATATCGAAGTTAGTATAAATGTTACAGATTATTTAGGCAATCAAAACCAATACACTTCAATTACAGATGGATCAAATGTTTATTATGATAAGACAAAGCCAAGTTTAGACTTAGTCCGAATTGCCAGTGATAATCCATATGATACAACATGGGCAACTGTAAGTAATACTATAAGTTTATATTTTACAGCTGATGAAGATATCTCAAATACAGATTCTGTTCCCTCTGCAACGATTATGGGCCAGAATACAACTTTAAGCATAACTGGAGCCAACAGCAGGAAAGCAAATTATGTGACAACAAGTACAGATCCCGAAGGTGAAACTAATTTTCAAATAACTATTTTTGATTTAGCGGGTAATAAGGGTGATATCATTGCAACTTCAACATTAGATAATAACAGTAAGGTCATTTATGATCGTACTGTGCCTTCCGATTTTACACTAGGCGCTGTAATGGCTTCAGGCGGGAACATTATAGAAGATATTTGGAACTTGACTAATACAGGATTGGAAATAGTTGTACCAATTGAGAGCGATACAACTTTAAAGAACGGTTGGGTACAAGCGCGCGCAAAAATTGGATTAAATAACTTTGAAGATTTAGGTATCCCGTCTTCTATCCTTCAAGCCGATATTGGAGGGAATAAGACCCTTTTATATACTGCTGATCAAATTGAATCAATTACAGGTTTTACTGACAATGAAACCATTACGCTTGAGGCTATTTTATACGATCGTCCAGGAAATATGAAAAATGGTATAGAGAGTATAAATATATTAGAGATTGATCAAACCCCAGCGTCTATTTTTTATAGATCATATAAATCAAATTTTTCAGACACTACACTAGCTACAGTGGGGGATCAAATCCTTCTTGAAATAAAATCTAATGAAGCCATCCAAGAGCCAATTATTACGATAGCAAGCAATCCCGCAACAGTAGTAGATAATGGCGGTAATAATTGGTTGGCAAGTTATACCATGCAAGATAGTGACAGTGATGGAATCATTCCATTTGAAATTGGTATCGTTACTGATTCCAGGGGGAATCCAAATTCTGGAGTAATATCCAGTACAACCAATTCCTCTGTTGTTGAATTTGATAATACAAAGCCTCTTCTTAATATTGTAAGGATAATATCGAATAATAGTGACTCAACATGGGCAAAAATTGGAGATAGTATATCCGTTACATTTAAATCTAATGAGTTATTAACCCAGAGTAGTGCTTCGATTTCAATCGAGTCTGCGGAGCTAACTCTATTAAGTTCGCAGAAATATGTGGCAAAGTATTTAATGCAATCTTCAGACACAGAAGGTGATATACCATTTGCTATTAACTTTACAGATAGTGTTGGTCTTTCAGGTGATCCTGTTTCTGAAACAACAAATAGTTCCAACGTTATTTTTGATAAGACAGCACCAATACTTGATTTTGTGCATATTGAATCAAATAACGCAAACAATACACTAATTGCAATAACAGGGGATGATGTTTTTTTAACCTTTAGGCCTATAAATACGGATCCTATTATTACAGACTCAACTATCGTTACAATTGGAGGTCAAGCAGCGTCTTTGGCTCAAAGCGGCGATGACTACATTGCAACTATGACAATAAATGGAGCTATTCCTGGTGGATTCTTAACTTATACAATAGATTTTATGGATAGAGCAAGTAATCCAGGAGAGCAAGTAATAGTAACAACCGATAATAGTTATGTGAATCATGACATTGTACCACCCAGCATTGATTCAGTTTTAATTTATTCAAGTAATGTTGATCCTAAATGGGCAAAAGTTAATGATACAGTTTTTGTTGAGTTTTTTGCAAATGAACAATTAGGATCAATGAATATAAATATTTCAGGAAGAGACTCTTCTTCATATTCTTTTGAAGGTTTAAACGAAAATAATTTAGCAAAATATCTTGGTTATATAATAATGGATGAAACAGATTCAGAAGGGGCGATTAGTTTTAATATTGATTATCAAGATCTCGGTGGAGTTATTGGGACCTCGAAATCTCAAACGACAAATAACAGTGAAGTTAAATTTGATAAAACATTACCTATTTTATCAAATATTAGAATGGCTTCTAATAATTCAATCAATGATTCTTTAGCTGGAATTAATGATATAGATACCTTATTTTTCACATCCAGTGAGGTTTACAGAGACCTACAAATTTTAATTAATGAATCAATTAGTACCCCAGTTAATCTAGCTGCTTTATCATTCTATGCAATTAGAAGTATGACAGATCTTGACCCGGATGGATTGATAACATTTGAAATCATTCTGGATGATTCAGCGGGTAATAGTTCAGGTAATATTTCAGAAACAAGTGACGGCTCCACAGTACTTTATGACGGAACACCTCCTAACTTAAATATTGTTTCATTTAAATCTACAAATAGCGTAAGTCCTGAGTTGGCTATTACTGGAGATACTTTAATTCTAGATTATGTTTCAAATGAAATTTTAAGTTTGAGTACTGTAGCAATTGCTGGAGCTCCTGCTGATACAATTTTTGAAAATATTTTGAGAGAAGCTACCTCCTTTCGGTCCTGGAGAATACTTGATGGTTCAGAAGGGCAAGGATTTATACCTTTTAGTATACAGTTTTATGATGTTGTAGGGAATGTTGGAAGCGATATAAATAGCACAACAGACGGTACATCAATATTGTTTGATATGACGCCTCCATCGATCATTGAACTAGATACAGTTTATGCAACTGGAGGAAATGTTCAAACTGGATATTGGAACTTATCAAATGAAAGTATTTCTTTAGAGGTGCTGGTATCCGGCGATTCAACATTATTTGATGGGAAAATTCAACCATTAGTTCAATTTAATTCAAATGGATACAATAGGATTGGTGGCGAATTTATAATAGAGTCTTCAGATAGTCTTAAAATATTAGAAATCCCAAGAGACTCAATTATGCAAATGGATCAGTATTTAGAGGGAAGTGACATTCTTTTTAAATATAATATCTGGGATAAAGCGGGAAATCAAACAGAGGGTTTGACGGATAATACAATCCTACATATTGATGAAACACCTCCAGTCGTTGAGTTAGACACACTTTATTCAAATAATGATTTAAGCATACGCTGGGCGACAATTTCTGATTCTATATTTTTAGCTCTAGTTTCAAATGAAGGACTTTCTAATCCTAAGACAGTTTTATTTTCTGATACATTGATAACCAACAGTAGTGATAATGGTAGAGTTTGGCTCGGTAAAAATATAGTAGAAGAAGAGGACCCTAATGGCGAGATTTTTTTTAATTTTATTTTTTCGGATACCGCAGGAAATGTAGGTGAAGTATTAAGCAATAGTGTACCATCATTGGTTAGCATCGATAAAAGTAATCCAATTATTTCTGATATTATAGTAGGGGAGAGTAATGAAAACTTACTTTATTATAATAAAAGTGATTCATTGACACTTTATTGGACGCACTTAGATTCATTATCTGGTATTAAAGAGGTCTATTACGGCTTAGGTTCGAATAATAATATTAATGATATAGTAAATTGGACATCTGCTGGTGGAGATAACATCGCTGGTATGGGAAATCTTAATTTAAGCAATGAAGCTACATATTATGGTAGTGTTTTTGTACGTGATTCTGCTGGGAATTATTCAGATACTATTTGGAGTAGTGGTATTACAATAGATACTCAAATTCCTGATACGGGCACTATCAATGATGGAAATTGGATTATTGAATTAGACTATACATTAGATTCAACAAAATTATTATATACTTATGAAGGCTTTTCAGATAACATCGATATACTAAAATATGAAATTGCAGTTGGAACTAATAATGATACTACAAACATTCAAGATTGGGTGTCAACAGATAGTCTTAATCAAACAACTATATCCGGTTTTGATCTAGATAGAGACACATTATATTATAGTTATATACGTGGTGTTGATCTTGCATTAAATCGATCAGAGGTCGTTAAAACAGACGGGATATATTTTGATGATTCTGAGCCTAAAGTAGAGAAAGTTACACCTGATTTTATTGATTCTTTAAAAGTTCTGTCAATTTTGAAAGGTGATACAATTGTAATAAAGTTTAATAGGTTAATATACTTTTATGATATTGAACTTAAGTTAAATAATAAAACTGTTTTTCAAGTCGAAGAGATTTTTACAGACTCGGCTGTTACTTTTATTTGGGATGAGCCTTTATCTAGCTATGATACAATTACTGTTTATTTAGATAGTGCATTAGCATATAACACACTTTTTTTTTCTGATACCCTGTATTTCCATAGCCAATTATGGGGAGATTTAAATAATGATCATGATTTAACAACAGAAGATATATTGATCTTTAATCAAGAATGGCCATCTATTGATTTAAGTCCTTTTAATGATAGCCCTCCTCATGTCAGGCCAATACCAGATGGTGAGGTGGATCTTACCGATATGTCAGCATTTGCTAAAATGTGGCAGTGGAAATATTTTAATTTATCTTTTGACTCGACGGAGTTCATAGCGAGAACCAGTTCAAATACAGAGATTAAAGCAAGGGGGAATAATATTATTTTTAATGTTCCTCAAAATACAAAAATGATTGATTTGTTAGTTGGAGAATCAAATTTAAGTGTAGTAGAAATGGATATATTAAACAAGAATTCTGATTCTTTTATGTTCAAATCTGTTGACACCTTAAGTCAAATAGTCATGTTTTCAATTGCAGCTAATAAAGGTATTGATTCATTATTAATTTTAAAATTACCTGATTCTGATTTGAATAATTTTTCTTGTAAAGTTCAATATCGTTTTATGGATGAAAATGGTTTGACACTTGAATATGGTTTCACCAACCTAAATCTTGAGATCCTACCGGATAAATTTTTAGTAATGGATAATTACCCAAACCCTTTTAACCCCAAAACAATTATTCAATATGAGCTTCCTTTGGCTGAAAACGTCAGTATAAAAATATATGATTCTTTAGGACGAAATATTTACAAATTGCAGCAAAATAATTTGAAACCGGGAAGGCATCAATTTATTTGGGAAGGTGTAAATCAATTTGGTGGAAGAGTTAGTACTGGAATTTACTTCCTACAGCTTAAGGCCGGAGAAAATGTACATACTCAAAAAATGATGTTCTTAAAGTGATGATGCAATAAGTGGCCTCAATATAGAAAGAGTACCATTTATAACAAATTGCACTGCAATGACTAGTAAAATTAGTCCCATTAAACGTTGAATTATTCTCATTCCAGTTGTACCAAGGACTCTTATTACTAAATCCCCATTTCTTAAAATCAAGTAAACTAAAAATAAAACTAAAAATAATGAAATCACAACTGTTGCATAACTATAGAGTTGAGGTGTTTGGCTTGAAAGAAGCATCGCAGCCGTTATTGCGCCTGGCCCTGCAATAAGTGGTATTCCAATAGGACTTATTGCAATATCCTCAGTTTCTAAAGATTCTTCCTGTTCGGCTGGAGTTGTACGCGATCGTCCAATTTTAGCTTCAAGCATTCTCAACCCATTACGAAAGAATAAGATACCTCCCATAATTTGAAATGCCTCAAGTGTAATCCCAAAAAATTTAAAGATAACAGAACCTAAAAAAGAAAAAATAATTAAAGTATAGAAAGCAGTAAGAGATCCTTTTTTAGCTATTTGGATTCTTTCTTTCTTTGAAAAACGCTCTGTCATCACAACTAGTAATGGTGCTATTCCCAAAGGATTAATTAATGTGAAGAGAGTTGTTAAGCAAAAAACAAAAAATTGAGCTTCAAATTTTATTAGATCAAGCATCACATCCTTTCAGGCGAAGAAATTCCTAAGATAGTTAGTCCGTTTTCAAGTGCAATTTTAACTGCTTTCACTAATGCCATACGAGCTTTTGATCTCTCAATATTATCGGTTAAGACCCTACAGTGACCATAAAACTTATGAAACCGAGATGCAAGCTCTTGTAAATAGTTAGCAATATATTGAGGTTCAAGATTTTCATAAGAGATTTCTACATATTCTGGAAATCGTATTAGATACTTCAAAAGCAGTAATTCCTCATTATCTGATAGTAGAGAGGAATTAAAATCTTCTTCAAAATTAATAGTCGAATCTTTTCCTCTTTTGATAATGTTACAAATACGAGCATAGGCATATTGTAAATAAAAAACTGGATTTTTGTCTGATTGGTCTTTGGCTAAGTCTAAATCAAAATCTAAATGAGTATTCATACTGCGCATTATAAAAAAGTAACGAACAACATCAAGACCAACATCTTCTACTAAACTATCAAGAGTCACAAAATTTGCTTTTCGTGTTGACATTTTAACTTTTTCACCATCTTTAATTAAAGTTACAAATTGGTAAAGTAGTACTTTGATATGCTCTGTTTTTTGGCCGAGTGATTCGAGTCCTAAAAGTACATCTGGATAGGTATCAGCATGATCAGCTCCAAAAATATCAATGATTAGATCATAACCTCTTTCTACTTTATTTTTATGATAAGCTGTATCAGGGACTCTGTATGTTGGTTCACCTGAACTTTTAATATATACTCGATCCTGTTCTTTTCCTAAAGCGCTAGTTTTAAACCATGTTGCATTATCTTTTTTATAAATGAGATTTTTAGATTCAAGTTCATTTAATAATTTTTTGATATCACCATTTTCATAAAATGTTTTTTCATTGGTAAAAACATCAAAGTGTATATTTAAATTTTTCAATGATAACTTTATCTCATTAAAAATTTCACCCTCAGCAATTTTAGTAAAATAAGAAGTATCTAATGTTTCTCTTGGTAATTCTTTTTTTAATATAACTCGAGCGATCTCTTTAATATAATCACCTTCATAACCATCCTCTGGAAATGAAAATATATTTCCAGAAAGTTGATCATAACGCGCCTCCACTGACTCTCCTAGTTTTCGCATCTGGCGGCCTGCATCATTAAAGTAATACTCGCGAGTAACTGTAAAACCTTGCCATTCCAGAATATTAGATACAGTATCTCCTAATATGGCATTTCTTCCATGGCCTATCGTTAATGGGCCGGTCGGATTTGCACTTACAAACTCTACATTTGCTGTTTTTCCATCTCCGTAATTTCCCTTTCCATAATTTTTATTCTGTTTAATAATTATATGGATCTGTCTTTGAAAAAAATTATGTTTGATTTTAAAATTTATGAAGCCAGGATTTGTTAACGTAATATCTTCAACATCTTCGATAGAATTCATTGAAAGCGAATCAAGAATCTTTTGACCGATATCCATTGGTTTTTTTTTCAAGTCTTTTGAGATGACTAAAGCAATATTGGTTGATAAATCTCCAAATTGTAGGTTTTTTGTAGGTGTTAATGAAAAATCTTTAAGTGGAATAGAGAGGCTCGAAAGGGTTTCCGAAATTCTTTTTTTAAGCAGTATACTGAGTTTATTCATCACTGATTTTTTTTGATGGTGCGTCAGCCCATAAACGATCTATAGAATAATATTCTCTTTGATCGTGGTTGAAAACATGAATCATAACATCAAAATAATCAATTAAAACCCAATTCTGCTTTTCGTAGCCCTCTAAATACCTCGGTTTTTGAGGTGTTCCTTTTCGAATACTATCAGTGATAGCTTTAACTTGAGGCTCAGAATTGCCATGGCAGATAACCATGAAATCTGTAATTGAAGAAAGCCCTCTGACATCTAAAGCAATAATATCTTCAGCTTTCTTATCGAGCGCAAGATCAATCACTGTCTTCAAAAGCGGTTGATCCGCCAAGAAGTCCTTATTTAATTCGGACATTTATTGTAGTGTAGATATGAAATCAAAAAGTTCTTTGAAATCAGCTATGTCTTTTCCTAAGATAACTGTAACATCTACTCCCAAGGACTCATCGGGTTCATGTTTAATACTTGTTTTATTTTCAACAGATAGTCCAAGCGATTCAGCAACAATTTTTAAACTTTCAAAATTTTCATTTCTACCAATTATTGTTGTGTTTGTATAATCATATTTGTCCGCATTGTCTGATCGAATAACATCGACTTGCTGAAGTCTTAAAAAATCAGATGCTTTTGCTGCAATTCCCTTGATACCACACCCATTTAATACTTCTACTTTAATATCTTTAATTGGGTTTTGTTCATAAACATCAATCGCGAGCCGCGGTTCTTTATCAAGATCTGGAAAAACCACATCAATTGGAATACCGCCATGAGATACATTCTTTGAAAAAGAAAATATAAAGCCAAGAAGAAGTATTCCAGCAATACTGATTGCCCCATTTAGAAGCACTTCTTTGGTCAGTAGTTTTGGCTTCTTTCGGTTATTTTTTCGTGGAGACATTTACTTATAAATAGAGTTTTTAAATATTGAATTACTTTTGTACATATTGTTAAAAGGGATTTTTTGTATTCTAAACTGGAGGTATGAATTTTCTGATGGTTTATATGTAAGTCCAGCATCATAAGATAAGTCTAAACCATTTAAAAGATCTGAGTGCTGTTGAAGAGGTATTTTGGACTTTGATAAAGTAAAATTAGCATCAACTATTAAATTCTTTTTGAGTGCATAACTTATATTATTATTAAAACCGGCAACAGAATAAGATTGCCCATTCATTGACATCATCGACATTGTAAAACCGTAATTAACATTAAGGTTCTCTGGATCAAATGAAAAAATAGAACTATGATTGTTTAATTGACCATTTACATTCGAAGGAAGAGATTGGATTGGAATATCTGCTTGAAACTGAGCAATTAAGACTCTAGAGAATATTAGTATTAGGATTGGCTTTAAACTTTGAATCATTTTTAGTATTCTAAGTTAAAACTATTCTAGATAAAAATAAAAAGTATATATTTTTAAATATGTTCATCAGTAAGACGAATTTATTGTTGCTCCACCTAAACAGATTTCACCACTATAAAAAACAACGGATTGCCCATTGGCAACTGCAAATTGAGGTATTTCAAACTCAATTAATGCTTGGCCATCTTTTAATTCTGTAATGCTACACTTTTGATCTTCTGCTCGATATCTGATTTTTGCAGAAAGTTCGCTACTTTTTTTTGTTTCATCATTAATCCAATGTATTTTAGAAACTTTAATATTTTTTTTATATAAAAGTGGGTGATCATGCCCTTGACCTACTATCAGCTCATTATGATCAATATCTTTTTCAATTACATACCATGCATTTGAATTACTTCCATTGCCACCACCAATTTTCAAACCTTTTCTTTGGCCAATCGTATGAAACATTAGTCCATCATGTGTGCCGATCTTTCTTCCACCTTCAGATACTATGTTTCCTGGTTTTGAAGGTAGGTAATCCTTTAAGAAATTTTTAAAATTACGTTCTCCTATAAAACAGATTCCAACGCTGTCTTTTTTATTGAAATTATTGAATCCTTTCTTTTCAGCGTGCTCTCGGACTTGAGCTTTATTTAATTTTCCCAAGGGGAAAAGTGATTTTGATAGCTGTTTTTGTGTGAGGGTATGTAAGAAATAGCTCTGGTCTTTCCTTTTATCAACGCCCTTTAATAATTCTACAGAGTCGCTTAAAATATTACTTCTAACGTAATGTCCGGTTGCTATTTTATTTGCGCCTAAATCGATGGCATATTTTAAAAACTCTTTAAATTTTATCTCAGAATTACACATAATATCAGGATTAGGAGTTCTACCATTTTTGTATTCTTCTAGGAAGTATTGGAATACTTTTTCCCAGTATTCTTTTGCAAAATTCACGCTTCTTAAAGGAATTTTTAGTACATCACATACTTGGAGAGCATCTTTATAGTCTTGTTCTACTGTACAATATTCTGAATCCTCTTCCCAGTTTTTCATAAATATTCCTTCTACATCATAACCTTTCTCAATTAGTAGTGATGCTGCAACCGCGCTATCAACGCCACCGCTTATTCCAACCGCGATATGTTCCATTAGTTATTCAAAATTAAGTTTAATTCTTTTAAAAGTATTTTTACTTCTTCTAAATTATTTGTCGAACCAAAGCTTATTCGTAGAGATGATTGATTTAGTTTTTCACTGACACCAATTTCGGATAAGACTGAAGAGGGTTTAATACTTCCAGATCCACAAGCAGAACCGCTTGAAACTGCAATATTTACTCTATCTAACTTTGTCATAAGTATATCTGATCGAAATCCGGGGAATGATACATTTATTAAACCAGGTAGTGAATTTGTAAGGTGTCCATTTATAATTGCCGACGGATAAATCTCCTCTAACTCCTTAATAAAATATGTTTTGAGTTCCTTCAATTTTTGTGCATTTTTCTTTAAATTTTTGGAGCCTATTTCAGCAGCTAATCCCGCACCAGCAATAGAAGCTACATTTTCAGTTCCTCCACGGAGGCCATATTCTTGACTTCCACCAATCAACAGATTATTTATTGTATCTCTTTTTTTGACATATAGAATTCCAAGTCCTTTTGGACCATAAAATTTATGGGCGGAAAGGCTGAGAAAGTCTATTCCAAGTATTTTTACATCAATACTAATTTTTCCAAAACATTGAACAGCATCTGTATGCATTAAAATATTTTTATCTTTTAATAGTTCAACAATCTGCTTTACTGGTTGAATCGTTCCAATCTCATTATTAGACATCATTATTGATACTAGACTAGTTTGATCTGTTATATGACTTTTCAGTTCATCTAAACTAATTAAACCATTTTCATCTACATTGATAAGTGAATAGTCTAAATTGAAAGTACTAAGACGCTTTAAAACCTTTATTACCGCCGGATGTTCTATTTTATTTGAAATTACATGAGGTTTGGATTTATTTAGCATGGACCAGAATACTTGATTATTGGACTCGGTACCCCCGCTAGTAAATATGATTTGTTCTGGTTTAGCATTTATTGCTGATGCTATTCTGGCTCTTGATATTTCAATAATTGCTTTTGCTTTTTTACCGGCACTATGAACTGAGGAGGGATTAGCATAAAAATCTTTTTGGACTTCATTTATGAGATCGATTACACTTGGGTGTACTGGGGTTGTTGCACTGTGATCAAAATAGAACATTTTAATATTCTACAACTTTAGAGAGAACATACTAACTATAAGTCGTTTCTTATTGAGGCAAACTTTAGTGTGTTTTTCAGATTTCTGTAAAATGGAGGTTTTCTTTCTTCTAATTTTTCAGAGGTTAAGTAGGTATCATAATTATACCTATCAACGTCCCATTTAACTTCATTGCCCGCTATAGTTAAAAAAGCAACCGAGCCTCTGGGGTCTCTGTCAAAGGGCAGCCCAGTTGCTCCTTGACATAGAATTGTGAGGTTTTCAATGGTTTGGTTTCTTGGGACATGTACATGTCCATGTACGAATACAACTTTTTTTATTTCAGGGTTAGACCCAATAACCTGATCTCTCCATTCTAATCCCTCTGTTGCAGATGGAGGTTTATCATCTCTTTTAAACCAAGCATGATTAAACTCAACTAAAGTTTCTCCAATTATTTCTCTATGAGTAATTTTCATATCTTTGCAAAAATCTATTCCATCTTGACCTAGCTTTTCAGCAGTCCATCGTTCATTTTGAACAATGGCTTTAGTTATTGGGTCATCTGGATCCATGCCTTCCAAAGTTGGTTTTTCAGATTCCCAAAGACTTTCTACTATATATCTATCATGATTCCCTCTGAGAAAGATGCAGTCTTTAATGTTTTTAAGTACTTCTAAAGTTTTTTCAGGTTCAGGGCCAAGAGCAAAGCAGTCTCCTAAGCAGATGATTTGATCTACTCCTTGATGATTATCTATAATTTCTAATGAAATTTTAAGTGATTCTAAATTAGAATGAATATCAGTTATTATTGCAAAGGTCTTAGCTTTCATGGTCTTAAAATATACTTTTTTTAGTTTCCCATGGTCAAGATTTAAATTATTATGAAAAAAATATTGATATTTGGGTCAATATACTAATTGAATTAAGTTTGTCGTGATTTATTTATATTAATTGATTAAACATAATAATAAAATTTGAACAAAAAATCTATATTACTTCTTGGCTCTATTGCATTAGATACAATCAAAACTAAACATGGCACCAGAAAAGAATTATTGGGAGGATCTGCTACCTATGCTGCTATAGCCTCAAGCCCATTCGTAAAAGTAAATCTAGTAGGAATTATTGGAAATGACTTTCCAGTAGAAGGAGAAAAAATCTTAAAAGAATCCTGTAATTCAACAAAAGATTTAGTTATTGAAGAAGGAGAAACTTTTAGATGGGGAGGCGAGTATCATGAGAATGGAGATGATAGAGATACCCTATTTACTAATTTAGGCGTATTCGAAAACTTTTCGCCAAAAGTCTCCTTAGTAAATTCAAAACCGGATTTTATCTTTCTTGCAAATATACATCCAGAGCTACAGCTATCAATATTAAAACAATGTCAAAAAAAAGCTACAGTCATCACTGATAGTATGAATCTCTGGATAGATATTGCAAGAGATTCTCTATTTGATGTTTTAGAACAAACAGATATCTTACTCATCAATCAATCTGAAGTTTATGACTTAACTAACAATAGAAATATGGATCAATCAATTAGCCAGATGCTTGAAATGGGTCCAAAAACAATTATAGTAAAATATGGGAGTAATGGTTCAAAGATGTACAACCATAATGGAGTATCTCACTCCATTGGAGTTATTAATGTTCCTAAAGTTATAGACCCAACCGGTGCTGGAGATAGCTACGGAGGGGGACTAGTTAGTGGCCTCGCAGAAGGTCTAACAATAAAAGATGCAATGTTAAGAGGAACGGTTATGGCATCATTATGTATTGAAAACTTTGGTACAGAGTCAATATATAGTGCCAATCACGATATTATTAATGAAAGAATAAAAATACTTAGTAGCTCATAATTATATAAGAAAAATATCAGAAAAAAATACATTAAAAATTGATAATGAGGAAAATATGATTAAAAAACACACATTTTTTTTTATAATTGCTATATTAGCAACATTATTTTTTAGTTCTTGTTCTAGTCAAGAATATACAACGGCAAAATTAGCAGTCCAGCAATCAGACTTCAAAAAAGCGGCAGAATGGCTCCCTAAAGCAATGGCTGTAGAGCCAGATAACCCTGAGATTCCTCTAGTAATGGCAGTCGAGGTTTATGCGCAGAATGGTAAATGGATAGAGTTTGTTGAAATGTTCAATAAAGCAATTTCCATTAACCCAGATAAACCAGTAGAGCTTCGAGGCGCATACGCCCCAGTCAAAGAAGCTGTCAAAAATTATACAGAATATTATTGGGCAGCCGAATTTAACGCTGGAGTAGGGCAATTTAAAAAAATTGAAGAAGACCCAGAGAATAAGTTAGAGTATCTTGAAACCGCAATTACACACTTTACAAATGCTTCAATAATCAATCCAACAGATGCCAATACCCATGCAACTCTTGCAAAATGTTATTTTGATAAAGGGGATAAAAAATCCGCAAAGAATGCTGCACTTACTGCTGTAAAAGTAAATCCAGAAAGTTTTGATGCAAATTTTGGAGCAGCGCAAATTTTAGGAAGAGCAGGGTCTTCTTCACTAGAGATATTACCTTATTATGAAAAGGCATCTTCTCTTCAACCCTCTAATAGTAAGGCATTAAGAGAGTTGGCAAGTACATACTATGATTTAGGACAGAAAGATAAATCGATTAGTGTCTTTGAGGATGCTATTTCTAACGAAAAAGATAAGATTGTTAAGGCAGATCTTTATTTTAATCTTGGGGTGATCTATAACCAGACAGGTAATTATGAGTCTGCTGAAAAATCCTTTGATGAAGCATTTTATTATAATGAAGATGACTTTGAGG
>Ga0213863_10000748_pt1 | contig 24166 bp, 19 predicted proteins | sample PICome_8_FD_160128 | JGI IMG/M metagenome (GOLD analysis project Ga0213863, IMG submission 160128) | Coastal seawater microbial communities near Pivers Island, North Carolina, United States - PICO497 | ecosystem: Environmental > Aquatic > Marine > Coastal | place: USA: North Carolina... | reverse complement strand
AGAACGCCGTCCTCGATGGGCGCTCGTCGAATCATCTTTTTGTCCAATTTGTAGTTCTGGGTGTTGCACCAAGGGTCACTACCTTGTTTCGGAAATAAGTGCATCATTCGGCGCATATAACCAGCAGAGAAATCCTCGATCCAATCTCGCACCGGCATGGTTTCGTCCTCTGGGCGCAAGGTCGGAACGACCACAGATTGTTTTGATGCACTCATATGATTGAGTAATCGGCACACGTACTCGGCAGTTAGGTCGGCCCGGAGCGTCCATGAAGCGTTGATGTAGCCAAAGGTGTGGGCCATGTTCGGAATGCCGGAGTACATCATTCCCTTATAGGTAAAGGTGTCTGGGAAGTTGATGGCTTTTCCATCAAGGTCAAATTGAATCCCAGACATCACAGTCAAAGTGATACCGGTTGCGGTCACGATAATGTCGGCTTCAATCTCGGTGCCGTCGGTCATACGAAGTCCATTGGCGGTCCAGGTGTCGATCTCACCTGTGACCACGCTTGCATCGCCATCGTTGATGGCCTGATAGAGATCGCCATTGGGAATTAGGCACATGCGCTGATCCCATGGGTTATAGCTCGGGGTAAAGTGGGCCTTGACCATAGCTTCGCCAAGATTGGCGGTCGCCATTTGGAGCAGCTGAGCTTTGGTTTTTTCGGGTTGCGTTCGTGTCTGTCGGTAAAAGTAACCACTGAGCGTGGTATTTTTTAATCGCGTGATGGCGTAGGCCCATCGCTCGGGCAGCCAGCGCCTGAGGAGGTTCGCAATCTTGTCTTCGGCGGGGCGTGAGACGACGTACGTTGGGGACCGCTGGACCATGGTCACTTTGGCACCATTTTGAGTCATTGACGGCACCATCGTCATGGCGGTTGCGCCGCTGCCAATGACGATGACTCGCTTACCGCTATAATCAAGATCCTCTGGCCAGAATTGAGGATGCAAAACTTCCCCTTGAAAATCTGACTCGCCCGGGAAGGTTGGACGATGAGGTTGGTCATAGCTGTAGTAGCCCCCGCACATAAACAAAAAGTCGCCGGTGACAGTAGTGCTTGAACCATCTGAGAGTGTGCTGGTTACGATCCATTGACTCGCGGTTGAATCCCATGAGGCAGTTTGCACCTTGTGGTCAAAGCGGATGTGTCGACGAATGTCATATTCATCAGCCGTTTCATTGACGTACTTTCGTATTGAGGGGCCGTCTGCAATGGCTTTCGCTTCGGTCCAAGGCTTAAAGTTGTAACCCAAGGTATGCATATCGCTGTCCGATCTGATGCCTGGGTATCGGAACAGGTCCCAAGTTCCGCCGACGGATGCGCGACCTTCAAGGAGGGTAAAAGTTTTATCAGGGCACTTCTTGACGAGGTGCGCTGCGGCCCCAACGCCAGATAAGCCAGCCCCAACAATAATGACGTTAACATGATCCATAGGACGGTCCTTCTGATGGCAAGCATCAGTTGTGAAATGAGTCGACTTGAGTCTAATGGGTTTTGGTGGCCTTGGGTATCAGGTCATGGTTCGGCTTATGGCCGAGAATCATCGAGTTTAATGGTCTTTTAAATGATTGGAAGTTTAAGCGAGGTACTCGTGAACCAGAACGGATAAGCAGTTCACTGGAAAGCTGCGAAGTATTTCTCAAAAACCTTATTGCGATCGACGCTGGTAGCAACCTCGACTAGACCAAGCCTGGAAAAAGGCGCGCCTTCTAAATGATTGGACGCTGAAAAGTCAGTAAAGCCGGCACGATCTTCGGAGAGATCGACATGGACTCGCCCCTCCTGATAAGTGCAAATTGTAGGATCAATGATGGAAATTGCCGCAATCGGATCATGAAAATGCAGCCGCTCGCGCCCTGCAAACCAGACTTCGCTCCACTTTTTTATTTCCTGTAATAATGGATGTTGAGCAAAGGCGAGAGATACCTCAGCGGCGTCCATACTCACCTGCCAGGTAATATCAAGACCAAAAGCCCGAATTGGACATTCAATTTTGCTAAATAATATGTCCGTTGCCTCGGGATCGACGATCCCGTTCCATTCGCTATCGCCCCATGGGGTCGGGTAGTCCGAGTATTTGCCTCCCATAATAACGAGCTGCTTGAGCAGCCTTGAGATACCTGGTTCGCGCTCGAGGAGCCGCGCAACATTGGTGAAAGGCCCCACAGCCAGAAGGGTGATTTCACCAGGGTTGCTTCTGATGGCAGTGGCCATCAGGTCGACTGCAGCTTCAGGATCGTGCGTCTTATCAGTCTTATTTAAATATGCGTTCGGTAGTTTACTCGCTTGAGGTGCTCTGGGTTGCTTGTTGCTGACGGACCGAGGTGTCGCGAAGCCGGCGCGAATCGGAATTGTCGCACCGGCGAGATCTGAAAGGCGTCTGGCAAGGGCCGCCCGCTTGCGTGGCTCGCCGGTCACGGTGGTGATGCCGAGCCATTCAATATTAGGTTGCATCAGCAGGTAAGCCAGAGCGACTGCATCATCTATGTCGCTGCCGATATCAGTGTCAAAAAGGAGTTTGATGGCCTCATCAGTTCGTTTCACCGACGCCGGATTGGCCAAAAGGTTAGATGCCCATCCGCTGACGATGATTGCAAAGCTAGACTGGAGTACTTGTCGTCTGGTCAATTTTCTATTAAACGCGTCCATTCTGATGATCCATCATGTGCTGTGTTTGAGTTATTGGGTCCGTGCTGAACAATCGCGTAAATATTATAGTGATGTTTTTGTTTTATGCTTTAGCGTCGACTGGGATGGCCTCTATGCCGATGAGAATGGGTATGCACTGTCAATAGAAGGTTTGTATCAGCTTTCGGGTCAACTCAAAGTGGGTGGTAAGTATCCTTGGAAGAGGAGCGGCATCTGGGTTCAGCGTGGAAGGAGTGTTCTGGAGAGTCAATGAAAACCCTGTCTGTTGTTAAAGCGCATTATCATCTTCTAAGCGCAATGATGTTTTAGCCGAATATTGAAGTCTTAAGGTAAGTGAATTTGGTGATCAAAAATCTGGTGTTCTGCTGGGGATTGACTTCCATCCTGGTAATCACGGCAGTCTGGGCCTTGGTTACAACTCCACGGACATCAATGATCGGCTGACGAATTTAGACTATGATTCAAAAGACTGGTTTTTTAATTTGACTGGCCGGTTATAGAAGTCAGCCAATCAATGAGCGGGCGTTGGCTTGCTGGGGAGATTAAGGCTGCATGCGGATAGAAGTGGCGCGAGGCACGAACCCAAGCAACGACGACTTAGCCTACAAGGCGTTGATTCGAGCCATTAGATTCATCCGAGCCATTAAAGCGACTTCTCTCAAACGATAGGAGACAGTGAATCGGTGAACCACCACGAGTCGCCAACGCCGCCTTATAAGGCTTTGCTCGCAATAGCAGCGTTTCAGGGCATGGCATTACTGGCGCTGTACCAAGCGTATCAATTTGAAGTTTGGCCGAGTAAGACGCCGATTTTCGCCTATCCACTTCTTGCCGTGACTGTACTGTTGCCGCTGGGGTTTCAGCTTGCGCTGACCCGCGCCAATGCTCAGATACTCCTTCGATTCGGTGTTGGCTGTAGCATCTTGATCGGATTGCTCGCTGCTTATCTCGGTTTTCAAGCCACGCCCATCAATGCTTTTGAGACCGACGCGCTCAATGTCCGGGGTGTCTTGAGCGCAGGGGTGGCCAGCTTTATTGCCTTGATTTTTGTCCAACAGGCAAGCTCTGGAATGGAGCGGTCCTATGCACAGCTGTTGCTTTTTTCTTGGCGCAATTTATTGATGGGAATTTTTTCATCGGTTTTTGTTGGGCTATTTTTTTTAATGCTAGTTCTCTGGGCGGCTTTGTTTGCTCAGATTGGCATCAGGCTCTTCCAGGATATTTTTTTTGAAGCTTGGTTTCTGATACCTACGCTCACAATCGCCTTTAGCGTTGGGCTCGCAGTCTTTAAGGAGCTGACCGGTATTATTGACCAAATTTGGCGTCTGGTGAGAGCGCTCATCAGGCTGTTGCTCCCACTCGTTTTGATGGTCTCTGTACTCTTTTCCGCCTCGCTGCCGTTCACTGGGCTAGACGTATTATGGGCGACCAATCTTGGCACCGGGCTGCTGTTGGCGATCGCCTTTGCGGTTCTGTTTTACCTGAACGTGGTTTATCAAGACGGGCTGACCGATCAGCCCTACCCGGAACTAATTCATCGACTGATTACAGTTTTCCTGCCAGTGTTGATTATTTTATCAGCGTTAAGTTTGGTGGGTCTCTTTGCGCGATTAGACCAATACGGTTGGACCGTTGTGCGTTTTTGGGCAGGTTTTATCTGGGTTTTTTTAACAATTTTTTCGGTCAGCTATACCTGGCTGATTTGGAAGTTGCGCTGGCGTTGGACCGATGGCTTAGCCACCTGCAACACCAGGATCGCTGTTTTAATGCTGGCTGGACTCTTGCTGACCAATTCACCCTTGTTGGACTTTCGCAAGTTATCCCTGGCCAGTCAGATGGCTCGTTTAGAACGGGGCGACGTGATGCTCGATACCTTCGACTTTTTCTACGTCAGACAGGAGCTGGCAAGGCCAGGCTACCTCGCGATCGAGAAGCTCAAAGCATCTCTAGATGAGGGCGATGCCGACCTGCTTGCCAAGATAGAAAGCCCGAGTCGGCGCCCTGTTCTCAGCGCTAGCCCCACCTGGGTCTATCACCCGGCTGATCTTGTTTTGCCTGTCAGCTTGACCGAAGCAATGGTTGGCAGCGACCTCAGTCCTTTAAATTCGGCTCAAAGCGTCTCCATTTTTGTCGTGAAAATCGATATGAATGAAGATGGTCGAAGTGACTATGCCTTTATTCCGCTTGAAGCCGATGAACTCTGGCGAGCAGCCGTGTATACCGATGCCAGCGGGGTCTGGCGGGCCAAGCCTTTAGTGGCGAGGCAAATTCTTAATGATGATGGAGATGCTGGTGCCTGGACTGCGGAGATGGTCGATGGTTCTGTTCCCGAGCTTCGATCAGCACCTTTTAAAGACCTGGTTATTGGAGAGGCCGTTTTCCGGGCCAACTTTGAGATTGACCGCTGAGCACGGGCTCGCAAAGATCCTATCCGCGTTCCTCGTAGATACAGATAAAATTTTCTACTCACAGTTTCGATGGTTAGAACGCTCCAGATGTGTCTGTAACCAGGATGTGTCTATAAACAGGATGTGTCTATAAACAGGATGTATCTATAAACAGGATGTATCTGTAAAGCGTGTTCCTTCTTTTGACTAGCCACTCCGCAATTATGGGTCTTCTTTGGTTTAGGGTTGTCGAGGTTGTTGAGGTGCGGTTGCGAAACAGGCCGGTAATCAGGGTAGGCTCCAAGGGCATAGCGGTTAAGATCAGACAGGATCGCAATAAAACGTAATGTTGTAAGGTTCCCATAGGACTCAGTTGACACAAGGAAATCATATGCAAGGCATTCTCGATACGCTTTATTCCGGCCTTCCTATCTTGCTGGGACATTTTAGCATCGCTATCTTGATGCTCGCGCTGGGCATCGTGCTCTATCTCCTGATCACTCCGATCAATGAGTACCGACTGATTCAACAAGGTAACCAGGCCGCCGCATTGACCTTAGGTTCGGCGATGCTTGGCATCACATTACCTCTGGCAGCAGCTCTAGGCTCCAGCATCAATTTTTGGGACATTGTGATTTGGGGCTCAGTCGCCATTATTTTGCAACTGCTGGTCTTTTTCTTACTAGATCTTATTTTAAGAGGTCTGGCCGAACGAATAAAAAATGAAGAAATGAGCGCCGCGCTGATTTTGGGAGCGACTAAACTGTCTGTGGCGCTGTTAAACGCCGCGGCCATTGGTTACTAAGGCAGGGCTCTCATTGCCTTATTTGGCTTCGAACCGTTCCTCAGAATATGCGGTGTGCCTGGCACTGGTCGTCATCTTGTGGACCAGCGCAAGTTTCGCTGTTGATCTTCGTTTTCAAAGCGATGGCGATGCAGCACAAGGTACTGCGTTTAAAATTGCAGACGGTGTTTGGCTTACCGCAAGACACGTTGCCATAAGCTGTAAGGCCATGAATATTGAGAGCAGCGAAACTTCTTTGCTCGTTGAGCGGTGGGTGCTGAATGCGCAATCTGATATTGCCTTATTGCTGACGCAACCTGATATTGGGATTGGTGCTCTGAGTTTCTCTCCGAGGCCTCCAGAAACCGGTGAAGTTGGTCTAATGCATGGCTATCCAAAGAATCAAGCGTTTGACTTGAAGCAGCGGTATTTGGGCGAGCGGTCACTGCGGGTCCCTGGTCGCGGTAAAAAAGCGAAGCAGAAAGTCTCCTACTGGGCAGAGATAAAGCGCTATCCAAGATCGGCTCCAACCGATTTGGGCGGTGCAAGCGGGGCCCCGGTTTTGGACGCCACTGGCGGTATCATAGGGCTTCATATTGCCAGTATTCCTCGCCGAGGTCGGACGTTCAGCGTCCCGCCAGGGCTTCTTAAGGCCTTTGTTCAATCAGAGGGCGTTGCGAAGCCAGAAGCATTGATCAAACTCCGAAATGACCATGATGCAGCGCTTGGTTGGTTGGTCAATGGGGCTGAATTACGTGCATTTAAGACCATCGCACGGGTTCAATGCCTTTTAGAATGACATGAGGTGGCGAAGCCTCGAAACCCTCAAAGCGCCTTAAGCCTTCGAAAATCAAATGCTCACACAGTAGAGGGGGTGAGCCAAGGAAGCGCCGCTGCTCAAAGCAATTCGACTTGAATTCCCTGCTTCCCAGCGATTTCAACGAGATCGCCGCGCATCATGGAAGTTGCGTCCGGGTCGCCTCGTAGTTCGGCATCAAAGTGGGCAAGTCCCAAGCCATTAATCAGTCTGTAAGCGTGGGCGCCAGGGACGAGCTCCGATGAAGGTTTCATTTTTGCGAGCATCTCCTCTAAACCATGACGGGATTCGGCCTCCATGCCTTCGGCCATCCCGGCCAGCATCATTTGATAGCCATCGTGGGTTTGCTCGATGTTATCGTTAAAATGAAAATGATCTGCATTTTGTAGCACAACGGTCGAGTGGGGCCCAGGGTGTCGGCTATGCAAGTCTCGCATTCCTTCGAGCGGTAAAATCGAGTCAAGATCTGCGACGATAAAAAGGGTGGGTACAGATCTTTTGAACTGAAAGTTTAATGAGGTCGCCATCACATTCGCTGGATCAAGATCAAGCTTACCGCCTGCGGGAGCCAGTGGTAATGCAGCTTTTATTCGAGTGTCGCTTTCGAGGGTCTTAAGGGTGGTCCATCCGCCAAAGCTGTGTCCGGCCATGGCGACTGATTCAGCGTCAACTTCAAGGCCAGACTGGCCACGTAACATCTCGTCAATGACAAAACTGGCGTCTAGGGGCCTGCTTTTGATGAACCGATCGATGACCTCAGGATCGCCTGCAGCACCTTCGCCGGACAGCATATCGGTGGTCGTGTTTCCGACGTGATCCATCGATGCGACAACGTACCCGTGACTGGCAAGATGTGTGCAGAAAAACGTAGACTGGCGTCTCTCCCCGCCGAAACCATGAGAGAAAACAACCAAAGGAAAGCGGTCTTTTTTTGGCGCTGCATTTTCTACGGCCTGCTGATAAGAGAGGCCCGCTCCAGGAATCATTTCAAAACCGACTTGAGTTTTCGGGTCAAGATCTTGTCCCTTATGCGCCTCGGTTGCGGGATACCACACATCAACCGGCATCGTGTGGTTACGATTGCTGTCGGTCCAACTGAACTGCTGAGTCCCTACAGGATCGGGCCCTCGTTTGAAGGGGTCGTATTTGGACATGGTGCACCTCGCCGGTCTTGATCAGAGCTTTACTATCTCACAGGCCCGGCCTTACGCAAAAGATCAGGCCTCGACAGGGATGTTTGCCCAAGCGCTTCCTGAATCTTTGGCATCGAGGTTTTCTGACGAGTCGTTTTGGCCAGTCATTCCAGTGCATTGAAGCACCCTGATGATCCTAGGTTCGACCTCATCGTTAAAAGTTGCCCGCTGCTTGCTCTGGTGATTTAGACGCTTCGGTACGCGGCAAACTAAGGTTTAGGCCTGGCTTGCAATACGCAGGTCAAACTGGCTACATGTAGCATCTCATGAAACACACATAGTCTCGGATATGACCGACGTGCCTTTTCAAGCCGCGCTCGATGCTGACATTCAAATGCGACGGGAGCTCTTAACAGCATTGCCTTATATCCTGGGGGTACTTTGCATTATGTACCCCACCTTAACCTTGGGCCATTTTTTGATGTTATCAGGGGAGGCGCAAGCCATCATGATGACGCTTGCAGGTGCGACATCACTGGTGTTTGTCTTTGGCTTACTGATTTGCCGAGGTCACCGTATCGAAATTGATTGGGTCTACCCCTTTGTAGCTGGAGCGATCCTCCTCGTAGCACTCAACAGTCTTGTGCATCTGCATTTGCTGCAACAAGACATTCAATCAACCAATATAGCAATGGTCTTGATTTCAATCGGCGCCTTTGTGCTTTCCCCAAGATGGTGGATGGGATTGACGTGCACAGTGCTCGGTTGCTGGGTCGCGGTTGGCGCAGTTTTTGGGGGAGTTTTTAACTGGGTGCATTATGGCTTTATGATGTTTTTAGCCGTGTTGTTGTCTTATGCGACGTTCTTAGCACGACGCCAAGCAATCTTGGCGCGGGTCAACGCCGCGGCCGAGGCCCAAAGTCAAGCTGCAATGGCTGAGTCCTTTGCCAGCAAGATCAGCGCATTAGAGGGGGTTCTACCGCTATGTGCTTGGTGTCGTAACATCCAAACGGACGGCGAGTCGTGGGAGAGTTTGGAGGTCTATTTAGGCCGGAAAAGCCAAACTGGATTTACCCATGGCATTTGTCCTGACTGCCTTAGCTCGGTCTCTGAGTCTGAGGTTTAGTGGCTTTGCCACCTCCGCTGGTCAAAGGTCGTACACGACCGTAGGTTTGGGTCATCCATAGGCTCGGGGCGGCGGGCTTGCAGATCGAGGGGCGGGTAGAAAATAGATCCTCGGAGCGACGATGCGGGATGCCCTCTGGGGTCTGATCTTTCTAACTTGGTGTCGATTACAGTAGAACTTCGGGGGCCAGAAAAATATGGATATCAATAAGCATTGGAATCTTGCAAGGTCACCCCTAGGGGGCTGGCCGACCGACGGGGACTTTGTGCTCAATCAATCAGCGGTGCCAGAACCTCAGATGGGTCAAGCGCTGGTAAAGACCATTTATCTTTCGCTAGACCCGTATCAATGGGGCCGGCGACGTAATGGCGTTGAAACCGTAGGCGAGGTTTGTCACGGCAGGACGGTATCTCAAGTGTTAAAAAGCCGCATTCCGAGCTACCGCGAGGGCGATATCATTTTTAATACAAGCGGATGGCAGGAGTGGGGTCTCGTTGGGGAGGGCATCTCAGAATTCAACTACATGCATCCTCGGGTGATTGACCCAGCACTCGCACCGATCTCAACGGCCCTTGGAGTTCTCGGTATGTTGGGTTTGACGGCTTATGCTGGCCTTTATGTGCAGTGCCAGCCAAGGCCGGGGGACACCGTCGTTGTTTCTGCAGCCAGCGGAGGTGTCGGGCAGAACGTTGTACAAATCGCAAAACTCAAAGGGTGTCGGGTGGTGGGCATCGTTGGTTCAGACGAGAAATGTGACTATGTCAGGCAAGTCCTGGGTGCAGATGACTGTATCAATCGGAAAGCTGAGCATTTTGAAACGCTGTTGGCCGAGGCTTGCCCCGAAGGTGTTGATATTTATTTTGAGAATGTTGGCGGCGCTGTGTTTGAGGCTGTTTTACCCTTATTGAATTCGTCTTCACGAATCAGTCTCTGCGGTTTGATTTCTCAATACGGCCACGATGACGCGGCTTCTAATCATGCGCGCTGGCAGCAGACGGGAGCTGATGTGTTCAGCCAGCGGTCCGTGAAGATACACAGTCTGTTTGTGGGTAATTTCGTGAAGGATTATCAGGATCAATTTTTGAGAGAGATGAGCGCTTGGCTGGAAAGTGGACTGATCGGGTTTAGGGAAGATATCTGGCAGGGTTTAGAGAAAGCGCCGGAGGCATTTTCTGCCATGTTGAAGGGTGACAACTTTGGCAAAACAATGGTTCAAGTTGGAGCGGATCCAACGGTCAATTGAGGGCATATGCTGGGGGCCGCCGCCCTTATCGGAGGCCTTGAGTGAACCCTCAATGGTCATAACCTAGAAATTCAGCGCGAAGCCCAGGGCAAGTTCTCAAAAAGATTTTGAAAAAACCAGATATCCCAACTGATCGTGAACACACGGTTGCGCGCCTGGGAAGTCTGGGATCGATTGGCGCTAAAGCGACTAAAATTGAGAAACCTTTCACTCCAACGCGCCGCGCACCGGCTCGACGCCAGCGATTGACATCAGCGACTCTACACAATCGCGAATCGAGACGTCGAGGGGCCGGAATTCCATACCGAGGGTCTCTCTGATCCGGTCGTTCCGTAATTCACAACCTCCCCAGATCGCTCGGTACATCGCTTCTTTAGCCTTGACCTTCTCTGGAAGGGGGTCGTGAAGCGTCGCCCCTGCGAAGCCGAGTTCAGGAAGAAGACGATCGATACTGGCGCAGACATCCTCGACGTTTCGGGTATCGGTTGACCAAGCAATGAAGCGTTCACCATTGACAACGTTGACGCTTTCAAGCATTCGAATGTGGGCCTCCGCGGTATCTCGCACGTCGACTGTGAACCAAGCGCGATAGGCGCCAATGACGTTTTGCGTATATTCTCCCAGCAACATGGTTTCAACGTGATGCTGCCAGGGACCTCCGTTTTTTTGGTGCGGGGAGAGGATTGGACCCACATTGTCACCTGGACAGCAGGTGATCGCATCCCAGCGACCACTTGCTTCTGCCGCTTCGGCAAATACTCTCTCTGCGAGCACTTTGCCCATCGAATAACCTTGCCCACGCTCTGGGGAGCGTCTGGGATTCTGCTCATCAGGATAGCGATCTTCATAAAGAACAGGCCGCCGAACAAGCTCTTGGATATCCTGTTCGGAAATCACCGCTGCAATACTTGATGTGACCACCACGCGATTAACCGTTTCAGATTGGTTCACACTGTTGATGATGTGATCACAGACTTTTCTGACATAGTCTTGATCATCGTAAGTTGAGACATGGGACAAGTGTGCGACGCCGTGACAGCCCTTGAATATCTCGTCGAAACATCCGGGCTCGTCCAGGTTCGCGGCATGCAGCGTGAGACGACCGGAGGCATATCCAGGCATCGACTTCAAAAAATTTGTTTTGCTGTCATCGTTCGTATCTCGAACACAGGCACGCACGCGATAGCCCTCATCGAGTAGCAGCCTTACAACCCAACCACCGATGAAACCCGCGCTACCGGTTACTGCGACTGTTCCGCCTTGTGGTATTGGTGCCATAGGGATTTTCCTCTTTGGGTTAAGTTTCTTAAATGGTGTTTATTATATGCCAACGCGCTGGGCGAGATGGTTGTCCATAATCGAATGGTGTGCAATAGGGTGTGTCCCCCCGCAAGAACAATGTCGCGCTTAAGTGGGGTCACCCTGGGTTCATCTCTGGGCCTCAGTAATGCGTTGTATGATTTCTCAGACTCATCGGGCCTGAATCACCCGATAGGTATTCAAGGCGCTCTATTCGAGGCGCTCTATATAAAGCGCTCTATTCGAAGTGCTCCATTCAAAGCGTCTCAGCACGCAGTGCCTCATAAGAAGCAGCGGAAGTTTCGCTTTTATTTTTCAATTCTCCAGTTAGTGTACCAAGATGATCTGCGACCTGCGTTAGGAAAACAAGACCACGGCCAATGAAATCAGAAGGCGCTGTCTCGGCGCTTGGATGTCAAAGCGATTTTAGTTCTCGACAGATCAACGATCGTTCTGACGTGTTCGCCGCAACAATGATGCATCAATCGGGGTGTCATCTGAATGACGAGGCATTGTTGATGGTAAAGGCGCGCCCAAAGCGAATCACAGCTTCTCCGGATGAGCGCGTCGGGTCTTGCCGGATAAAATTCAGTTCGGGAACAAAATCGAGTAGTCCTGCAGTGTTGTCAGTGCTTCCAGGGAAGGTGCGGGCTCAGCGGATTAAACTTAAGCAATCGCGATCTAGAGCCGCGGCGATGGACCGTTGCAAGCCAGTCTCTGCAAGAGTTCTTCCTTTCTCTTCGCTGATATCGAACGCGCCAGCAATCAGTATTGTGAAGTGGAGAATGAACAGCAGTGCAATATCGTAGTCTTGTTCACATTGTTTGAGCGTGTATTGTTCAACGCCAGATTTCTGCAGGCAGGCGACATAATGATTGAGCAGGTCTTTTTCGCAGGCTCTCCGCGTCGCGACGGTCATGCTCGTTGCTGTCATCCAAGCAAGATCATACAAAGGATTGGAGATCATGACATTTTGCCAGTCGATGAGTACAACGGGCAGAAGCTCTGGCTTGCTACCGCCAAATAGCGCGTTATCCATTCGGACATCGCCATGAATGACGGTGAGTGTTCGGTTCCCCATATCTTTGTAGATATTGTTTAAACCGCTGACATACTGAGGTAGGGCATCGACTAATGGATCCGGGAAAAAATCTGGGAATCTCTCGAGGGCGCTCTCCCAGCTTCCGAGAAATCCGGGAGTGGAACGGTTGATAAAATCGTCAGAGTCGATTCGAAACATCTCGGGGAATGCAGTCTCGCCCCGATCCCAAAATTTGGCGTGCAGAGGCGTAAGGCTCTCAATCACCATCCTTGCTTGATCGGCGGAAATTCCCCCGATTTGATCACCCAGTGCGTAGTCACAGAGATCCTCAAGAACGACAACATTGCCCCCGGATGCCTCGTCATAGGCAGCGAAGTGACATTTCGGCATCGCAATGGTGAGATCGGGAGCAATCTCGTTGAAGAAGGTTACTTCCCGCTCGTAAAGCCTGGTGTTATTGGCAATTTGTCGATTCTCCGGCTGGTGGTGAGCAAATTTGATTACCAGAGATTCTGGACCTGTGAGGTCTTGGTTGTAGTTGAGAAAAACTCGGATCACCATGCCGAGCAGTCCAACGCCGCCACCGATATAAATCGATGAGAAAGCCTCTACTTGACCCTCGTCACTCAGCGCGTGACTGTCTCGCAGTATTGTTGTTAACCATTCGCAGGTGATGTCATCCGGTGCTTGTGGAAAGTTGCTCATGGTTAGACTCCCTAAAATCTAAGTTTCGCGGCGCTGATTCAATGCTGCGTTGTTGGTTGAGGGTTAGTGTGCCGAAGATGGGGCGCGAGCCCTTCTCCCATCAGATCCACAAAATTATCTCGATAAAAGCGATCTTTATTGGCCTCGGTAACATCATGCAGTTGGTCTTCAAATCGCTTTAAAGGATTTCGCCCACCTTCGACGTGAGGGAAGTCGGATGAAAATAGCAGCATGGATGGGTCGCTTTGGTTGAGAATCCATTGTGTAGGCTCGTGGCTGTAAGGCGTGACGCGAAGTTGCCGACGGGCATACTCACTGGGCAGAAGAGAGAGTTTTTGAAGTCGCGTCTCTCCTTTCTTGAAAGCTGCGAAGCCAGCGTCCATGGTTTTTAGCCAGCTTGGTAACCAAGCGGCGCCAAGTTCTATGGCCCCGAATCGCAGCGTTGGGAACCGCTCAAGCACGCCATCAAAAATGAGTGCGGTCATGGTTTGCCAAATCGCGAGAGGAATCGCCATGAAAGAAAGCCCTGTAAAATTCTCATCTCCGCCATGAAAATCGAGTACTTTCTCGCCGCCATTGTTTGCATAGGCAGCCGCCATCTTCTCCTCGCCGCCTACGTGAAACAAAATCGGAATTTCAGCCTCGCTGGCAATCGCCCAAAGTCGATCCAATGCTTGATGGCTGGGGCTATGGTTTGCGGGGCAGGCTGAAGGAATCACCAGGCCCTTGCAACCCATGGCGATCGCTGCTTCGGCAATCTTGGGTGCAGCCGTCAGGTCACTCAGCGGGACGTAGCCGGTGGCAAGCAGTCTTTCATCAACGGCACAAAAATCGGTATTCATCGCGTTGTGCGCTCGGGCGGCGGCCTGCGCAAGTTTTGGGTCCCTTTCATCGAGCCCAAAATTTCCAAGCGCAGCGGTGGTAAAAATGAGCTGACTTTTGAAACCCAATAGATCGAGGGTTTTAATTCGGTCCTCTGGAATAAAAGCGCCTAGCGCTAAGTGATTTTTTCGCAGCATCAGCTGCGATTCATCGTCGGCCCTAAAGCTTGCGTCGGCCTGGAGGGCGATGGCACGCGCTAAGTCATCGCTGACTGTGACTGGTTTGTTCGCTTTTTCAGTAAATGCTTGAATCTGTTTTTTGGGGAGATAATCGAGAATCTTCTGCGGCAATTCCATAACATGCGCATCTGCGTCATGAACCGCACGGTCAGTGACGTAAGTCATTTTCATTCTCCGATAAAGAAGATGTTGGTCTCATCGTCAAATGATCACCGGTTGTTGTCAATCCCCAGCAAAAATTGGAAATTCTAATGTCGAGGAGAGTCGGCGAGACTAACAGTGTCCGTGCAGGCTTGCGCCTCGCACTGTCAGCCTTATTGACACATTCAGCAAATAGAACTGTTTGCTGAGTGCTTGCTCAAGCGCTGCACGCTGGCGTGACCTTGAAACCAAGTTGCCAACACCGCAATTTTATCGCGTTGTGAGCGGCAACTGATCAAGTCTCGTTTTGTTCGGTCATTCACCTCCCTTTAATTTTGGTAATTTTGGATTGTCATTTGAATGACCACTCGAGATCAAAGCGCCAAAGATTGCATGAAATTCGTATGAATAAGCGCTTCAACCAGCGGTCTCAATACCGCTAAAAGCCCGTTTTTAAAGGGCTAAAAGGCACCTTAATTTAATGATAGCTGACCGAGAATAAATGGGTTACGCTCGCGCTTTGGAAGGCCGGAAAAGTTCTAATCTTTAAAGAGAAATCTCTCTAGAACCGCTCCGATAAGACGAATATTTGCCTTGCCGAAAGCGTCCGTTCAGGTCGCTCGAGGGCGACGAGTGTGGACTATGGCTAGAAGATCTCAGGGTCGTACCGGTGGACGAAGCGGGCGAGCAGCAACGCGCCGAACCGTTGAATCCATTAAGCCTTTTATCGAAAGGAAAATTCCCTTCTATGAGTTGCTTGACGATGACGGCCTGGCGCTGATCGAACGCAATGCCGATCGTGTGCTCGAAGAAATTGGTCTCGACTTCAAAGATTTTCCCAGCGCGCTGGCGCTCTTTAAAGAGGCGGGCGCTGATGTCGACGGTGAGCGGGTCCGCTTTCCTCGAGGTATGTGCCGAGAAATCATCCGAGCTTCGGCCCCAGCTGAATATGTGCAGCACGCACGCAACCCCGATCGCAGCACAATTATCGGTGGTAAACGATTGGTCCTTGCGCCAGCCTACGGATCTCCGTTTGTCCGAGATTTAGACAGCGGTCGTCGATACGCGACGCTCAGAGATTTTGAAAATTTTGTCAAACTTGCCTATATGAGTCCGGGGCTGCATCACTCGGGGGGCACAGTCTGTGAGCCCGTGGACGTGCCCGTGAACAAGCGTCACTTCGATATGGTCTACAGCCATATCAAATACAGTGATAAGCCCTTCATGGGCTCAGTGACTTCGGCAGAGCGGGCGCAAGACAGCGTCGACATGTGTAAATTGGTTTTTGGCGAATCGTTCCTTGACCAGAACACAGTAATGACCAGCTTGATCAACGTTAATTCGCCGCTCACCTTCGATGCCACAATGTTGGGCGCGGCAACCGTTTACGCACAGCATAACCAAGCAACGCTTATCTCTCCCTTCATTCTTGCGGGCGCGATGTCCCCGGTGACGGTTGCTGGTACGGTGACCCAAGTGCTCGCTGAAGCCCTGGCTGGTATGGCATACATTCAGCTGGTACGGCCGGGTGCTCCAGTAATTTTTGGTACTTTTGCTGCGGCTGTTTCTATGCAGTCGGGGGCGCCAACCTTTGGCACTCCTGAACCGAGCAAGATTATGTACCTTGCAGCCGCTTTGGCGCGCCGTCTGGGTGTGCCCTTCCGATCCGGTGGTGGGCTTTGCGGATCGAAAATCCCCGATGCTCAGGCGGCCTACGAGTCGGCAAACACGTTGCAGACTGCTGCACTATGCGGAGTCAATTTTATGCTTCATGCGGCGGGTTGGCTTGAGGGCGGCTTGTCTGTGGGTTACGAGAAATTTGTGATGGATGTTGATCAGGCCAATATGCTCGACATTCTGCTTCAAGGGATTGATCTTTCTGAAAATGCGCAAGCCATTGATGCGCTCGAGGAGGTCGGACCAGGATCGCATTTCCTAGGTGCGGCCCACACTCAGGCTAACTTCGAAACCGCTTTTTATCGTTCGACCATTGCCGATAACAACAGCTTTGAGCAGTGGGAGCAAGATGGCGCTAAGACGGCTGAGGTTCGCGCCAACGAACAGTGGAAGCAAATGCTTGAAAGTTATGTGCCCCCGGCCCTCGATCAAGGTTTAGACGAGGCCCTGCAAGCTTTTATGCATGAACGAAAATCAAGCTTTGAAGATCGCGACTATTAATCGGGCGAAAGAATGGGTTTTAACGGGTGCAGTAGGAGCGTGTCATGACTGACGAAAATTATGACGATGAAGAGATTATCCTCTCTGAATTAAACGACGAAGAGCTTGTGCAGCAAATGCACGACGACCTCTACGATGGCATGAAAGAGGAAATTGAAGAAGGCACGCAAATTCTTTTAGACCGAGATTGGACTGCTGAACGCGTCCTTAACGAAGCGCTGGTCGCCGGGATGAAAATTGTTGGTATCGATTTTAGAGACGGTATTCTTTTTGTCCCTGAGGTTCTGCTCGCTGCAAACGCCATGAAAGGCGGTATGGCGATTTTGGAGCCCTTGCTGGCTGAAAGCGGGGTCGAGCCCAAAGGAAAAATGGTCATCGGTACTGTAAAGGGTGACATCCACGACATCGGGAAAAACCTCGTTGCGATGATGATGGAAGGCGCAGGTTTTGAAGTGATTGATATCGGGATTAACAATTCTGTAGAAGATTATTTGGCAGCCTTAGAAGAACATAAACCTGATATTTTGGGCATGTCAGCACTCCTCACCACGACCATGCCGTATATGAAAGTGGTCATTGACGAGATGGTGAAACGTTCAATCCGTGATGATTACATTGTGCTGGTGGGCGGTGCACCGCTGAACGAGGAGTTCGGGCAGGCTGTTGGCGCAGATGCTTACTGCCGAGATGCAGCTCAGGCCGCACAAATGGCGCCGCTTTTGCTCCACAACCGGCAAGCTGCGCGTGGCTGACTCGACGCTGCTCATTGCGTGTGGCGCGCTGGCGAGGGAAGTCGTAGCGCTAAAAAATCAGTACCAATTCATTGATCTGAACATCATCTGTCTCGACGCCAGGCTCCACAATACGCCGGAGCAAATCACCGGAAAACTTCGTCAAAAAATCCGCGCACATCGCTCTGAGCACGCCCGTATTTTGATAGGGTACGCCGACTGCGGTACCGGTGGAGCCATTGATCGCCTCATCGAGAGCGAGCAAGCCTTTGGGGAGATTGCCAGGTTACCTGGCGCGCACTGCTATGAGTTTTATGCCGGATCGAGTCGCTTTCAGCAGATGGCCGATGACGAGCCCGGAACGTTTTATTTAACTGATTTTTTAGTGCGACATTTCCAAACGCTGGTAATTGATGCGCTCAAAATTGATGAGCACCCTCAATTGCTGGCGCAATATTTCAAGCACTACCGGCGAGTCGTTTACCTATCGCAGGTTTTGGACCCCGAGTTACAGGCCCTCGCGAGATCCGCAGCAGATCGTCTTGGGCTGCAGTTTGAGCAAGTGCATTGCGGATATGGGCTGCTTGAAGGGGTGATCCGTCAAAACGTTGGAACTGAGCATGAAGATCAAACTGATCACCGTCTATTGGCGTGACATTCCATCCCAGCTCATTGCCCAACGCGGTCGAGTTCGTCAGAAGGTGCTGCTCAGTGCGCGCTTTCAGGAAGCTGTTGACCGCGCTGCAATGCGCGCAGGTAAGGGTAGTAGCACCGCCTACCTATCAGAGTGGCGGCGGGTGTCTGAGACGGTTGAGACGGCGATGGACATGGCGGAGTTACTCGCGGTGCGAGCAGAGCAGCTCGAAACACAATACTCAGATGCTCAACTAGAGGGAATGATTCGCGCACATGGCGAAGCGCTTGGTTGATGGGGTAATTGGCGTATTTGGTTGCCCATCGGCTGTTGTAGTGAACAAGAAATCGGATGTAATGAAAAGGAATCTCTCATGACAGAATTAGTATTAAGCTCGCCCACACGAGAGGTTCGGATGGGGTTTGGCCTGCCCTTCGTTGTGATTGGCGAGCGAATTAACCCAACGGGTCGTAAAGTGCTTGCGGCGGAAATGCTCAGAGGGGATTACAGCCGAGTAGAGGCCGATGCGCTCGCCCAGGTCGCGGCAGGAGCCCAGATGCTCGATGTGAATGCCGGGATACCGCTGGCGGATGAGCCTGGAATGCTCAAAACCGTTGTTCAGCTCGTTCAATCGATCACCGATGTCCCGCTGTCGATTGATTCGTCAATTGTCGCAGCGCTTGAGGCAGGGCTATCGGTCTATCAAGGTAAACCGTTGGTGAATTCTGTCACCGGTGAAGAAGAGCGTTTGGAGACGGTGCTACCACTGGTTGCGAAATATGGTGCGGCAGTGGTCGCAATTTCAAATGATGAGACCGGAATTTCAGAAGATCCGGATGTGCGTTATCAAGTGGCAAAAAAAATCGTGGAGCGTGCGGAAGATTATGGTATCCCGCGTAGCGACGTCGTGGTCGACCCCTTGGTCATGCCAATCGGTGCGATCAATACCGCGGGCGTTCAGGTCATGCATCTTGTTCGGCGGCTGCGCGACGAATTAAAAGTGAATACCACCTGCGGCGCGTCGAATGTGAGTTTTGGGTTGCCCAACCGCAACGGCGTGAACGCGGCATTTTTAACCATGGGAATTGCCGCCGGATTAACCTCTGCAATCACCAGTCCGCTTCACGATGAGGTGATGCAAGCAGTATTAGGTGCCGACATGATGATGGGCAACGATCCTAACTGCGCGCAGTGGATCAAGAAGTACCGGGTACCTGCTGCAGAAGGTACCGATGGTGGTCGAAGCGCGCGCGGCAGGCGTCGTCGGTCCGCACGATAAGTCATTAATGAAATGAAGACTTCTGCTACTGCCAACATCGTTTTTATGCCGTCTGGTCAGCGCGGTGAGGTTCCGCAAGGCATCCCGGTTTTAGATGCGGCTCGAATCTTGGGTGTCGATGTTGATTCAGTCTGTGGTGGGCGGGGCATTTGTGGCCGTTGTAAGGTTCTGGTCTGTGATGGTGAGTTCTCAAAACATGCCATCACCTCGAGCGCCGCGCATCTCTCTTCGTTCTCAGCAGTTGAACAGCGTTACAGTGCTAAGAGACTCACGCTGCGCCCTGGTCAGCGGCTCAGTTGTCAGGCGCAGGTCCTTGGAGATCTGGTCATTGATGTTCCACCTGAAAGTCAGATGCATCGCCAACTCATTAGAAAAGAGGCGGAACGTCGATCGATCGCGCTCGAAACCGCAACTCGGCTGTACTGTGTTGAAGTGCAGCCAGCAATGCTTGAGTCTTCAACCGGTGATTTGGAGCGATTGCAAATCGCGCTTACGGAAACCTTCGATTTAAACGGATTGTCTTGTCATCCGTCGGTGCTTCAGTCGCTTCAGCCCGCTCTTCGTGAGGGTAACTGGCAGGTCACCGTTGCGGTGCATCGATCAGACCGGGTTGTTGCGGTTTGGCCAGGCTACAAGGATCAAGTGTTCGGGTTAGCGGTGGACATCGGTTCCACGACAATTGCCGGTCACTTGTGTGATTTGGGTAATGGCGAGGTCGTCGCCTCTGCGGGGATGATGAACCCTCAAATTCGCTTCGGTGAAGACTTGATGAGCCGAGTCTCTTATCTCTTGATGCAGCCAGAAGGGCGAGAAGAGATGACCCAAGTGGTCAGAGCAGCGGTCAACCAGTTGATTGACGAGACGGTTGCTCAGGTGGATTGTGTCCCTAGCGACGTTTTAGAACTGAGCATTGCGGGAAATCCCATTATGCACCATTTGTTTTTGGGACTCAGTCCAGTGGAGTTAGGCACGGCCCCCTTTGCTCTGGTCACAGATGCGGCCATTGATCAGGATGCGGCAAGCCTCGCGATGAAAACCAATCCCGGGGCACAGGTGTACGTCTTGCCCTGCATTGCCGGTCACGTCGGGGCTGATGCGGCTGCAATGGTATTGGCTGAGGCACCTCAGGCCCAGGCTGGTGTGTCTTTGGTCGTGGACGTCGGAACAAACGCAGAAATTGTCTTATCCAACAATGGCAAATTATTGGCATGTTCCAGCCCAACGGGACCGGCCTTTGAGGGCGCACAAATTAGCTGTGGACAACGGGCTGCGCCGGGTGCAATTGAGCGCGTTCGGATCAACCCTGAAACCTTGGAGCCCAAATTTAAAATCATCGGTTCAGATCTTTGGTCAGATGAGGTTGGTTTTGATGAAGTCGTTGCCAAGGTGGGTGTCTCAGGTATATGCGGTTCGGGCATCATCGAAGTCATTGCTGAGATGTACCTTGCTGGCGTGGTGGATGAGGATGGGGTGATCGATGGCAATCTGGTTGACCGTAGTGCTCGAGTGATCGCCGATGACCGGACATTCTCCTACCAGCTTTGGCAGGGCGAGCGAGCAATTGTAGTAACTCAAAACGACGTCAGGCAGGTGCAGTTGGCCAAGGCGGCGCTTTATGCCGGCATTAAGCTCCTTTTGGCTCGAGAAGAGATCGAGTCTGTGGATCAAGTGCGGTTGGCGGGAGCTTTTGGTGCGCACATTGATACGACCTACGCGATGGTGCTTGGGTTGATTCCAGATTGTGATCTTGCTCAGGTTTCCTCAGCAGGTAATGCCGCGGGTACTGGAGCGAGGATTGCGCTGCTGAATGTCAGTGCTCGACGCGAAATTGAATCATTGGTGCAGCAAATTACAAAAATTGAGACGGCACTTGAACCTGGCTTTCAGGATTTTTTTGTCGATGCGATGGCATTCCCAAATAAGCGTGATCAATTCCCTTTGCTGTTTAATCAGCTTGGGCGATCCAGACCGAGTAGTCGGATTGCAAAAAGGGGCGACAGAGGTGGTCGTCGGCGCGGTCGCCAAACCCGTGGGTCAGCTTTGTCCGACCCAGGATAAAGGCAAGACCGGTGTGAATAAGGGGTGCGGGCTGATCGTTTCACCGAATAATAGGCGGTCCAACGTTGTTAACCGTCATTAAGTGACCTAGGTGCCAATCGGATAGAATCGAGACGAGATAGGCAAGCGGTCATGGAGTTAGGAATAAGGAGCTGATTTTGAAGAGTCAAGCAAAAGTGGTTGTGATAGGCGGCGGCGTTGTGGGTGCGGGCGCGCTGTATCACCTTGCAAAAAAAGGCTGGGGCGATGATGTCGTTTTGCTAGAGAAGGCTGAGCTAACTTCAGGCTCAACTTGGCACGCAGCAGGCTTACTGCCGCTCTTCAACATGAGTTATAGCGTTGGTCAGATTCATAAGTATTCGGTCGAGTTGTATCGAGCGCTCGAAGCCGAGACTGGCCAGGCGGTGGGTTTTCACCAAGTTGGCAATCTTCGACTGGCAATGAACGATGACCGAATGGATGAGTACTATCAGTATGCTGCGACCGCGCGGACAATAGGTGTGAATGTCCAATTTTTGACCGCCGCAGAAATTCATAAGCTATGGCCCTTGTGCAACCCTGATGGTCTTGTCGGCGGAATCTACCACCCTGACGATGGTTATATACAACCAGCGGATCTGACCCAAGCTTTTGCAAAAGGCGCCAGAGCGCGGGGAGCGACCATTTACCGTAATACGCCTGTGATCGCCATTGAAAGAGGGTTTTCAGATAATTGGATCGTCAAAACCGAGCAGGGCGACATCAGCTGTGAGCATGTGATCTCTGCTACCGGTAATTACGCACGCCAGACCGGTGCGATGATAGGACTCGATGTGCCTGTTATGCCGGTTGAACATCAGTATGTCGTCACCGAGCCGCATCCCGAGCTGCAAGCGCGCAGGGCTGCTGGTCAGCCAGAATTGGGCGTCCTGCGAGAATCTGACGGGTCGTGGTATTTGCGCGAAGAAAATGGCGGATTTATTTTAGGGCCCTACGAAGAGGGTGCACCGGCATGCTATGTGGATGGTCCAGACCCGCGGGCTGAGTATGAGCTATTCCAAGAGGATCTAGATCGATTAGCGCCCCACATTGAGGCAGCGATGGCGCGAGTGCCCGCGTTTGCTGAGGTGGGCATTAAGCAGGTCTATAACGGTGCGATCGCTTATACCCCGGATGGTAATCCAATCATCGGCCCGGCTTGGGATGCTGAGCAGTTTTGGTTAACCGAGGGCCACAGCTTTGGCATTACTGCCGCGGGCGGCGGAGGATGGCAATTGGCGGAATGGATTGTCGAAGGTGAACCGACCATCGATATGTTGGGCGTTGACCCTCGTCGGTTTGGGGACTATGTCACAAAAGACTATTTGATTAAAAAGACCGAAGAAGCGTATGCGCATGTTTTCGTCACGCACTACCCAGATGAAGAGCGCCCGGCTGCAAGACCGCATCGGACGGCGCCGTGTTACGACCGCCTCAAAGCGATGGGCGCGGTGTTTGGACAAAAATCTGGTTGGGAGCGGCCAAACTTTTTTGTTGCCCAAGGAGAGCCGCAAGAAGATCATTGGTCATTTCGGCGATCTAAATGGTTTGATGCGATCAAGCGCGAAGTCGCGCATGTGACCGAGCATGTGGGCTTGCTGGACATGACAGCGTTTGCAAAGTGCCGGATTTCAGGACCAGGTAGCGCGGCGTTCTTAAATTATTTCGTCGCAAATAAAGCACCGAAAAAAGTGGGTGGTATTAGTTTGTGTCACGCGTTGAACACGCGCGGCGGGGTGCATTCGGAGTTTACGATTCTCAAGGAAGGCGCCGAGAGTTATTACCTTGTCTCAGCCGGTGCGCTTCAGCGACTGGACCATGATTACCTTAAAAAACATATGCCAAAGGATGGTTCGGTTGTTTTTACCCAGTTGACGTCGGCGATGGGCGTTTTGGTTGTTGCTGGGCCTAAATCCAAGCAACTCCTAGAGCGAGTTTCGAGTGCTGATTTTTCGAACAAAAAGTTTCGATGGCTCACGGGCCAGGACATCCTGGTCGGCGGCGCTCCAGTGAAGGCATTGCGGGTTAACTTCGTTGGCGAGCTGGGTTGGGAGTTGCATCACCCCATCGAATATCAGAATACAATTTTCGATGCACTCTTTGAGGCGGGAGCCGATCTTGAGCTCAAGCCTTTTGGCATTCGTGCGATGGACACCATGCGGTTAGAAAAGTCTTATCGGACCGTGGGGACAGAGCTGTCAATCGAATACTCAGCTTTTGAGTCAGGACTCGACCGTTTTGTTGATTTGGACAAAGGTGATTTTCTTGGAAGACAGGCGCTCATCGATTGGCAGGAGGCTGGGTCTGGCAGTCAATTGGTGACCCTTGAAGTCATGGATGTAGTGGATGCCGATGCGCTCGGCAACAATGCATTGACCGTAAACGGTGAACTGGTGGGACGGGCCACCAGTGGAGGGTTTGGCTTCAGGTGTAACGCGTCGCTCGCGCTCGCGATGATGAGCCCTGCGTATGCAGAGCCTGGCACAGTGGTCGCGATCGACATCCTTGGTAAAGCCTATTCTGCGGTGGTGGTGAAGGAGAGTCCCTTTGATCCTGAAAATACCCGGTTACGTAACGTGACCCAGCAGGCGTGAGGGTGAGAGGGCAGAAATGTTTCAATCTTTTTTAGGTAGAGCAATGAAAAAGGATAGGCCCTGATGGTGCAGCGATATTCAGCTTTTTCTCTCGTAAAAAATGCGCTGAGTGGTAACCAAAAATGGCAACGCGCTTGGCGGGACCCAGAGCCCAAACCGCACTATGACGCCATTGTTGTCGGTGGTGGAGGTCATGGTCTTGCCACTGCCTACTATTTGGCGAAGGAACAAGGGCTCAAGAATGTCGCGGTGTTAGAAAAGGGTTGGAATGGTGGTGGTAACACCG